>Ga0058698_10000309_pt1 | contig 28428 bp, 23 predicted proteins | sample AgamicAsSfe_FD_67288 | JGI IMG/M metagenome (GOLD analysis project Ga0058698, IMG submission 67288) | Agave microbial communities from Guanajuato, Mexico - As.Sf.e | ecosystem: Host-associated > Plants > Phyllosphere > Phylloplane/Leaf | place: Guanajuato, Mexico | collected 2012-05-30
AGGCAGAGCGTTGCAGAGTACATTGAGCGTACGCGTCTTGGAGAACGTCTACGAGCATGACATGAAGCTAACGTCCACAGGACGAGATGGCTACCCGTCGTCGTTTGAAAACATCTACCTCAGCAACGGCGCCTCGTCTGGCGTCAACACGCTCCTCAACACCATCTGCGCAAAGCCCGAAACAGGCGTCATGGTCCCCATCCCCCAATACCCCCTCTACACCGCCACGCTCTCCCTCATGAACGCTCGCTGCGTGCCCTACTACCTCGACGAATCCTCCGCCTGGGCCACCGACCTCTCCAGCATCCAGTCCTCCCTCGCCTCCGCCCGCAAGGACGGCACGGACGTCCGCGCCATTGTTATCATAAACCCTGGAAACCCCACCGGCGGCAGCCTAACCGCCGAGCAAATAACGAGTATTCTCGAATTCGCGGCGCAGGAGGGCCTGGTGGTGCTCGCGGACGAAGTGTACCAGACCAACGTCTTCGAGGGCAACACCTTCACCTCCTTCAAGTCCTGCCTGCGCGCGCTGCAAGCCTCCTCAAAGAACTCCGACAACCGCTTCGACACCCTCGAGCTCGCCTCTCTACACTCCATCTCCAAAGGTATGGTCGGCGAATGCGGACACAGGGGCGGGTACATGGAACTCCTCGGTTTCGACGAGGACGTCGTGGCGCAGATCTACAAGTTCATCTCGATCCAGCTGTGTCCGCCGGTTATCGGACAGTGCATGGTCGAGCTGATGGTGAATCCCCCCGTCAAGGGCGACCCGTCCTTCCCGCTCTACGAGAAGGAATACGCCGGTATCGCCTCAGGTCTGTACTCACGCGCCACGGCGCTCTACGAAGCTTTCAAAGCCATGGAAGGCGTGACGTGCGCCTCTCCAGCAGGGTCGATGTATCTTTTCCCCAGCATCAAACTCCCTGAAAAGGCGATTGAGCAGGCGAAGAAAGAGGGCAAGAAGCCGGATGAGTTTTATGTTGGAAAGCTGTTGGATGCGACGGGCGTGTGTATGGTGCCGGGGAGTGGATTTGGGCAGGTGGAGGGGACGTATCATTTCCGGACGACGTTTTTGGCGCCGGGGACGGAGTGGGTGGAGAGGATAAGGGTGTTTCATGAGGGGTTTATGGGGGAGTTTCGGTGAGGAGGGGAGCGCCAGGGGGTTTAGGGGAGAAGTTGAAGAGGGACGATGGAAAGCTATGACTGGAATAGGACGCGGAGATGGTGGATGGGTGAGGTGTATATGGCAGAGTATGGTACGAAGACATGTCGACTGAAGAGAACGCATTCACGATGGGTATTTACGAGGTAGCATAAAGTTGTAGCATAATGTGCGAAAGACGATTGAAGTCATGAGAAGCCTAGGTTATTTGACCTCTCAAGCATCCAAGTGTGTCTACAACTGCTAGGTTCGCCATATAGCGCCACATTACTAGTCTTGCCAGCGAGTGCTGTCTCGTGCACATCCCAGCATGCTATTCGTCTCACTCTATAGTCTTGATCGTCACCACGTTCATCGCCACATCACGATTGCACGCCCGTTGGTCTCATCAACATATTATCCACCACTATCCCCTCTCACTTCCCCTCATCCTCACGGCCTGCCCATACTTTTGTAACTTCGTAATGAGCTGATCTCCCTGCTTGACCACATCATTGTACTGCTTATTCTTGTCATCCGGCCGATTCGTCTCAATCACGCCGTTGACGCGGTCGACATCGCAAGATACGCGGTCAGCTGCAATGAAGTGCATAAGGTCCCTGTTGTGGAACGATTAGCATATGCTTGGCCGATATTCGATGATGCTAATGAAGAGGACTTACTTGTCGAGAAAATCCACACTGACACCGAACGCGTCCGCCATACTCTGCAGACCCACGACACGGTAACTCTGCAATAACTGCTGGTAAGCGCGCAATCTCAACTCACGCACGAGCCACGCCTTGTGCTCATTCAAGTAACGATCTTGCGTCAAGAACTCCTGCTCTACGCGGCCAAGCGCCTGGAAGAAGGTGCGATAGTCGCCTTGGTAGAGACTGTTGACCAGGTTTGCGAGTGGCGAGAAGTCGACTTGTTCCTTTGCGGCTTCGACTTCCTGGGCATCCTGATCGCCAAGTGTTGCTAGGTTGACAGCGGTCGGGACGGGTGTTGCGGATGTGGCGTCGGCGCTCGAGGAGGCATCCTTCATTTCTTCATCGCCTGCTCCAGGCCCTGCTGATGTAGCTCCGCTTAATGCTGCGAGTTTGTCTTCTGTGCTTCCGACCACCGCTTTGATCTCGGGGGCGTCCACGACTTTTGACTTGAAGTCCACGCGCTTTAGTGATACGGAGCCGGCGAGGACGGCGTACACGATGAGGGAAGAGTAGCTGCAAAGCTCGTTGCTTGTGAATGTGGAGAGTGAGTCGAGGAGGAGGGGTGCGGCGAGGTTGTATGCGCGCACGGTAAGGAGATGGAGTCCTTGGTATGCCTTTAGCCGGTTGCGGCGGTCCCAGTCTCCTCCACTCTCAACTAGAGTGTGAGCACGGTCGACAGTCTTTTTCACAAGAAGCTTGTCCCCAAAGAATAGACCGATCCGAATGATGGCGAAGACGATGTCAATCTTGGTACCAAGTATGCCAGTCTTCTCGAAAACAGCTTCGTGAGCGGCAAGGGCTTTGTCCTAGTAGAATCTTTAGTATTGCATAACGGCAAACACAACGAAGACACTTACCTTGTCTCCAACTCGTGCCCAGAATTCAGCCCTCTTCGCTCTTGCAGCCTGAATCTCAGTCTCTCCTTCCTTCTCCACCGCATCGTCCTCCTCCTTTTGTATCGTTTCTAGCTCTTTCTCATTCTCCGTCTTGAGCTGTTCGTACAGCTGTTCGTCCCAGGCAAGGTCGAAGTTTGGTGATGGTGTTCTCGAGGCGAGCATGCCGGCCAGAGCAGAGCCCTGCCTCCGTAATGGCGACGGTGACGATGACGCTGAACCTTCACCAACTGGGTTGAGAATACCCTCTATTGGATGTGCCAAGTGCTTGTACAGAGGTGCCATCTTGTGCTCTTTGATAGCATTTTGAAGTCCTTCTAAAGAAGTCTGCTGCTTTACGGGAGGACATGATGGGTTTGAGATCTGAAATATGTGTTGCGATAGGTGGAGGAGGGGGTACTTGTGGTACTGAGGATCGGACATGGCGGCGAAAAAGTGACAGTGGTGATGAGTTCAGCGCGAGTGCTATATCTTATATTTTCACGGTCAGTCTGCTATTGGAGCGCAATCCTTGGTATGAACAGTAGAAGTTCGTGCTCTCAATTAAAAGTCGATGTTTGAAGTGTCAATGAAGATGTTACAACAAGCAAGGGCAAAGGCACGCGCCGATGATGTCGCTCTTTCCCGAAGATCTACCAGATCTACCAGCTGTATAAAGTTGACAACCCAAGTGACTCAACTGTTTATGCAACGCCTCGAGTAAACACCTCTCTCCTGGCATTCAAGGACGCACATCATGCCTGAACGACGAGGATCAATGTATGATCCTGCAAGGGATACCTTTGTTACTCCAGCGGAGCCTGCGGTTGTTGTCACTACTGAGCCTACATCGTCTCCAAGCAATAAGCGCAAGAGGTCTTCTCCTCACGATGACAATGAGAATGAGTCCCCGAGTACACAAGGTATCACCGAGCCAGTACCAAGTGGTGAGACAATAGAGGAGCCTGCGGAGAAGAAGCTTAAGTTAGCTCCCGAGTCGCCGCAAGATGCAAAACCTCCTGCTCCTGTAACCTCTATATCACAACTACCTCGCATAAAGAAGGCTCCTGCAGCTGCTAGAACTCGCGATGTGACTACTCGCAGGCCTGAGAGGTCATCAGACAACCGCCGCAGGTCACGCTCACCAGCAAGACAAGACGAACGAAGAGCTCGTAGAACACCACCACGACGAAGAACACCATCACCAGGCCCTATCAAAAGATCACCTACTCCACCCGGTCGGTCTCCACCTCGTCAGCGGAAGCGTCCAGGAGCTGGTGCCAAAGTGAGCGCGGTAGACAAAGATACGGTGAGGCAACGACAACAGGAGCGAGAACAGCAATCGAATGACAAGGCACAAGCTGATGCTGCTGCAAGAGGAGTGCTTGATGTTGTGAAACAGCATTATAACAATGTTGAGCAACGCGGAAAGGAATGGCGAAAGACAGAAAGTCATATTCGAGGACTTCGTAGCTTTAACAACTGGATCAAAAGTGCAGTCATACAGAAGTTCTCGCCTAGTGCCGCTTACACTCCTGGAGCGAGAGAGCGAGGGGCCAGAGAAGATGGCCCGGGATTGCTAGTACTCGATCTGGGATGCGGTAAAGGTGGTGATTTACAGAAGTGGCACGCCGCACCGCAGAAGGTTGACCTGTATGTCGGGCTTGACCCTGCTGACGTCTCGATCAATCAAGCACGGGATAGATATGCAGAGATGCAGCAGAAAGGCCAGCGCGGTCGAGGCGGCTACAACAATCGCTATCAGCAGCAACAGCGCATATTTCACGCAGAATTCATGGTGAAAGACTGCTTCGGCGAATGGATCGGCGATATACCTATAGTGCAAGAGGTTGGTATCGATGGAGGTGTTGGAGGTGGTGGAATGAGTGCTAGATTCGGAGGAGGAGGATTCGACATTGTGACTATGATGTTCTCTATGCACTACGCATTCGAGAGTGAGGCAAAGGCTCGCGGCATGCTGCGAAATGTTGCTGGCGCACTGAAGAAGGGCGGACGCTTCATTGGTGTCGTGCCCAATTCTGACATCCTGACGTCGAGAGTGAATGAGTACAACGCAGAAAAGGCGAGACACAAGACTGCTGCGACTGCGGACAACGATGCGGACGAAGACGACGAATGGGACCCCGAAAAGACATTGGATGCAGCTGCACCAGTATCAGTCGCGCCGACCGTCGAGGACACACCCGCAGAGCCCGTGGAATGGGGCAACAGCATCTACCGCGTCAAATTTCCTGGCCAAGTGCCTCACGATGGCATTTTTCGTCCTCCATTCGGGTGGAAGTACTTCTTCTTCCTTGAGGAAGCTGTCGAAGAAGTCCCGGAATACGTCGTACCATGGGAAGCCTTCCGTGCGCTGGCTGCAGACTACGGCCTGGAAATGCAATACCGCAAGCCATTTTCAGACATTTATGATCAGGAGAAGAACGATCCAATCCTGGGACCTCTGAGTGAGAGAATGGGGGTGCGTGAGCGGAGAGATGCGAATGGAATGGAGGGTACTTTCTTGGTCAATACACAGGAGCAGGAAGCTGCGGCATTTTATCATGCCTTCTGCTTCTACAAGGTCTAATTGCTTTATGAGGAGGCTGTGGTTACAGAAAGGGAAAATTCCTCTCGAACATCTCACGACAAATCTTACCAAACGGATACAAACTTATAGACTACATCGTCGGCCATGACGACTATATCCAATTCAATATCGTAGCTCATTACATCTCATCTCTCACAATCTCGTGTCGCGAACAGTGCCGTGCCGTGTGCGCTTGAAGAAGTCTAAAAAATTGCAAATTGGAAAAATGCCGCACACACTGCCCTGTACGACCAAAATGCCTCATCTTGAAACACACCTCAACTGCAAAAATGCATACTGCAATAAACACTCACCTGTATCGGAGACTTCTATATCAAGTACTCTTCTTCACCTCACGATGCAGTACTTGTCTGTTCAACCCGCCACACTCACATCATCTTCTACCTCAATCACTTACCGCAATCAACCACTATGATCTCCATCTCGCTCTTCCTCCTCGAGCTTATCGTCGGTGTCGCATAAGGCTCGAGCAGAAATAAGCACGGTGCAGGCGTGATCACCAATCTATGAGCTGTGAAGCCTGGAGTACCAAGCTCGGCCGTTTCGCAGACGCTGTAGCACTACACAGAGACCTCGACCTCATCTCGACTGTCGAGCAGTTCTCAGATGCGTATACGGACGAAGCGTCCACCGTCACTCACGGACACCACATCACCCATTGAGTGACCTCAAAATTCGTCACCGCACGCCTTGCAGCCAACATTCCCAGGCCTCCACGTCTCCCGCTCCGATACCAAGGATACACAAACTTTGTCGCCTAAGCATATATGGGTATGCTCATCATGGTCTTACTCACGATCGTCATACTCGTCCTCATCCAGGTAGTCGCAACACGCACCGAGCAGCGACGCAGAACGTGGCGCGCAGATGCGCTGCTGGAGAGAGTTGAGGAGGACCTTGATACTGCTGTCGATTGTGGAATAGTGAAGAGCAAGAAGGTTAGATATGAGCGGGCGAATGCAAGCACGGGGGCGTGGCCGAGGGAAAGTGCGAGATAGCGAGAAAACAAAAATGCTCGATGAGTAGTGCTGAGGAGTGGAAGTTGTGAATTGAAACAAGTTGTAAGGAAAGGAACAATACGGGAAGACATGAATCACGAAGCAGGACGGTGTGAAATTCATCCACGTGACGAGCGTCCTCATGACGGTCATGGTGCTGATGATATATGAGATGAGGATGTCGCAAATGGGTGGCATGATTGATTCCACCTAGCGGGTTTCTGGGTGAGTTCACGATAACATCACAGTTATATGTTTGAAGTTGCGAGTGGCATAAGATACTTCCGGGCAGCATGGATTCAACTAATTCACTGTTACTCTTGATCATCCCGGCCACCTCCTCTCCTGTACTGGACTGGGCTGGCCGAAAAGCCACACCGAGCCTCTGCCGTTGAGCGTATACTGTGCTGCCATGAGATGTATTTGGCGGTCTTCCCCACAATGACTGATGATGACCCAACGCATTTCCTGCCTGCATTCGATGCTTCCCTTTCCCGCGTCCAGATGGCGAGTTTGCAAACCTTGAGCGGAGGGGCGCTAAGTATGGGATGTATCGTGATTGGGTTGCGATTTTATTGCTGAAGATGACACATTAGACCGGTACATCGCATGGCCTGAGCTCTGTCGGGAACCTCCGAACTCCGCTCGACAACTCTGCGTGCCTGGACTGACGTTGTCGGGCTGCGGATTGTCTGGTCGTCACTCTATAGCGCTATATGTCACTAGTCGTCAGGACAGAATGCCTTGTCGAACCTGGAGCAAGATTGTTTCCAGAAGTGAATAGCAAGTGACGCGGCAGCGGCGCATCACGTTATCTCCAACGCAAAACCAGAGGTCTTTACCTCGGAATTGTGATAAAGCTTCAGCGGTGCTTCTCTAGTGGCTTTACTCCCTTGTGAATGGCAGCAATGCCATTCGTCAAGTTTTCATATCCTTGACCTGGTACTGCGAAACCTGCGTCCTTGATCATGTCTCGGAACTCCTCTTGTGTTGGGAATTTCTCGATACTCTCAACGAGATATTGGTAGCTATCTCGATCACCAGCTACAAGTTGGCCAATCAATGGGATGGCCGCGAAACTCCATCTCTTGTATATGGCATCGAAAAGAGGGTTGTTGACCTTGCTGAATTCCAGACAGGCAAAGGTGCCGCCGGGTTTGAGGATCCTGAAAGCCTCGCGAAGCGCCTTGGGCTTGTCCGTAAAGTTGCGGATTCCAAATGCTACTGTATATAGATCCATGGAATTACTCTCAATCATGTGCATATCCTCGGCATTTGCCTCGACGAAGCTCAATCGATCTGTAGCTCCATATGGTGTGCTGACACTTCGCTTCTTCCCTTCCGCCAGCATATCCGCATTAATGTCCGCAACAGTGACACGGGTTGTGTGGCTGTTGTTGATTGTGGCGGCATGGTCGAGCATTCTGAAGGCAATATCGCCTGTCCCACCAGCTACGTCGAGTATGTTCCAGCCGGGAACCGGTATGGAAGTACTCGTGTGTGCCCCCGGGTTGAGTCCGCGGACGAATTGGTCTTTCCAAAGTCGATGTATGCCGAGTGACATGAGGTCATTCATAGTGTCGTAAGAGCCAGCAACCGAGGAGAAAACAGCGCCGACTAGATGATGTTAGTCGCGGGCGATATGGTGATTCGCGAGTTTCAACGCACCTCTTGATGCTTTCAAAGACTCCGCTACCTGCTCGAATCCGAAGTCTACCATCTTGCTTGAGTCCTGCTTGGCCGATTTTGGTGGCGGAGGTGGTATCTGTTGTAGGCATCGTGTGGCATGAGAAAAGCCTCTTGTGAGCGGCCTGATCATTGTAGATTGTCTCTGCAGGCCTCTGGCGCGTGAGATGGGCACCTTAGACGCCATCCTGTGTTTGATCGAATGTTCAATGGATTCAGTCGTTTCCGAAATGTTTCATGTCATGACGGGTAGTGTCACGTGCTTGCGAAGTTGCGTCTGATCAATTTCTCAGACCATCACGTCGAGTATGTGGTATATAGACAGGATCATCCCACCCAATGCGTACGGCTGTGCGGAGTAGTCTAATAAGAGCGACCGTTCGACCTTGCAGATTCATTGGTGGACGACGGTTTCCAGACTGGACCTCTCCTCAACCTCAGGTTGTGCCAACAGCTCTCTTCCATTGCACAGCACGACCTCGACTATCACTCATACCTCCGGAAGAGCCAACTTCACAGGATGATGCGGCACATGATGGACGGGAAACTGTCGCTAGTGAGGAGGAGATCAAGGACGATGCCTCCGATAAAACGAAGCGCGGAGCAGAAAATAAACGGATGCCAATAGCAATCGAGGACACAGATGCCGTTGAAGGTGTTCCAAGCAGCGACTCTAGGCACGACGTAGTAGACTCGGAGGCTCGAACCGCAAAGACCAACGACAAAGGCATCGGTCCGGTACCAGATCTTCCAGCATGGTTTCTCAAGCACAACGTGATGACTACGACTCCCAAAAAGCACACCTTCTACTTCCCGGATCTGCCAGGCGCGGGCTTCTTGGACATCGAGGCAAGCGAGGTGGAGGTGGTGGAACAGGATGAGTTGATCAGGCTTAGCGGTACGGAGAACAGCACCTCTCGGGACCAGCGAAGTGAAATGCCATCAAAATCAACACGGTATCGACTTTCCGAAAGAGTGATGTCGGAGGTCGTAGCAACCTGCGCGATGGGTCTTTTCCCACAGTCTCAAAAGGTGAAAGAACTGTTCCCTGGCGCCAAAGCGCATGTCACCCTTCACTGTGCTGCAGACGGAGCACATATATTCTTGGACAAATTGGTCATGAAGGTGGCAGATACACTAAACGCAGACATGATATACCTCACTCCTCAGGACTTGTCACAACTTGCAACAAATTACATAGAAGAGGGTTCTGAGGCAAAGAGCGCCGCTTATTGGACACTTTCGTATGATACTGGTCCGTACATAAGTCGACTCGAAGATGGTAGAAACCGTGACGAGGAGGCCGAAGAAGAGGACGAGGAAGATGATGGAGATGTTGAGTTCCCGAGTCCCGTCGGACGCGGATCTCGATCTCATACAGTTTCATTTCAACCACTCATGGCATTCATGGGTGGAGATGCTTTCAAAGAACTTACTGGGAATGCCCAACAGTTGGGACGAGAGCAAGCTGACACTCGCGATGACTTCTCGGCAAAGTCAGGCTCCAAAGCTCGATTGACCCCACTGCAGCGGTCAATGAATGCTGATAAGCTTCCTGCTTTGATAACTAAAATACTGAATGTGAAACGGCAAGGAACGATTCAGGATGGCACTAACGATCGTGACTCCACCCAGGGTGACAAGTCTACGACCAGGAAGACCATTGTGTACTTGCAAAACATCAAAGAGCTAGCTGCGACAGGCGTCGGAGGTCGTATACTAGCCGAGTTTGAGAAACAAATCAATAGTAGACGTGCTGCTGGTGAAAGGATAATGCTCATGGGCTCCTCAGCTCATGTTCCTCCCAATGGTAGTGGCTATCGTGACTATCTGGAGAACATCTCAAGCCAGCAATCGTTCAGCAACTTTAGGACCATTGCGGTAACCTCGTTACCACAGATTCAAGCTGGAACGTTACCCAACCTTGATCACGAAGCTCGAAATTGGCACAACATCGGGTCTGAAGCAAACAGCCCCGACACTCTGCGCCGCTTGATGGAGATCAATTTCAGAAATGTCTACAATATGGTCAAAAGGCTACAGCCTGGCATGCAAGGAGTCGCTTCATTGGTTGACTGTTCTGATTTCTTTGCAGAGCTGGCTTCGGGGACCTTGGCGAAGCCTCACGCAATCGATGGCCCACACCTCCTGCAACGAGGTCACAGTCATGTTTGGCCAGTTGACCAGGTGCATAGGCTCGTGTCCGTGGCTATGGGACAACGCATCATGAGGCGACCAGAGGATGCCGAGACTGGTGGAGTTGAGGCTATCGACATACTCACTTCGCTTCGCCTTCTTTATGATAGCGATAAAGCGAAGACCTATTGGGCAATGATGGCTGAGGCTCACCGGAAAGGCCAGAGCGCACCGTCGAATTTGAAGACAATGCTGCGTGACGATAACACGCACGACGCTCCAGCCGAGGATGTACTGCAAAATCATGTAGCTCGCATGAAAGAGATTACCAAACATGCCAATCGACGTGAGAAGCAGTTGATGCGTGGTGTTGTGAATGCACAGGAGATCCGGGTCGGATTCGAAGATGTGCACGCCACTCAAGAGACGAAGGAAGCCCTCAAAACTCTGACCACCTTGGCTCTAACACGACCTGATGCTTTCAAGTATGGTGTCCTCGCCAATGACAAGATATCAGGCTTGCTATTATACGGCCCGCCTGGTACAGGAAAAACCATGCTGGCCAAAGCTGTCGCTCGGCAAAGCGGTGCCACGATGCTTACAGTAAGTGGTTCCGATATTTACGATATGTACGTCGGCGAAGGAGAGAAGAACGTTCGTGCCGTGTTCAGTCTAGCCAAGAAACTCGCGCCTACTGTGATATTTCTAGATGAAGGGGATGCCATTCTTGGGTCAAGAGGCAATGGTACTGAACGCCGATCACATCGCGAACTCATCAATGAGTTCTTAAAAGAATGGGATGGGATGAACGAGACAACAGCTTTCATCATGGTAGCTACGAATCGGCCATTTGATCTCGATGATGCAGTGCTGCGTCGTCTGCCGCGTAAGATACTGGTGGACTTACCATCAGAAAAAGACCGCGAAGCGATCCTGCGTTTACACCTCAAAGACGAAGCTCTTGCAGATGAAGTGTCAATTGCCAAGCTGGCTGGACGAACATCCCTGTACTCAGGTTCTGATCTGAAAAACGTTGCGGTATCTGCCGCCCTGGCAGCTGTCCGGGAAGAGAATGAGGTAGCAGAAAAGGCCGGAACTGCTAGCGAGAAAAAGTATCCTGAACGGAGACTGCTAAAGCAGGTCCACTTCGATACTGCCATACTAGAGATTAGTGCCAGTGTAAACGAAGACATGGGCTCGTTGAAGGCTATCAAACAGTTCGACGAGAGGTATGGCGACGGCAAGGGCAGGAAAAAGAAGAAGGGCTACGGGTTCGACTCTGGAGCCGACAAACTTGACACGCCCAAGGTGCGCAACGAAGGCTAGAATACATACCAAGCATACAAGCATGGAACGGCGTATGATGACTCTACCTTAAACCTTCAGACAAATATCCTTTCTACTTCATATATCTTTCCGCGTAGATCCACCAGCCTACCCTCATCCCTCGTATCGTCCACCGGTGCAGGATTGCGCCGGGAAAGTGACTCAGAACCTGTAGCATGGTCTATAGAGGATAAGCATGTGTGAACATACTACTGTCCACGAAGCGCCGCTGCGTGCGAGCTTCTGACCTGCTGCAATGGGAAGCTCTCCCTCCGGCCTTCGATATCTTGACCTTGCAACGTAAGGATGAACTCCGGCGGCACACAATCGACATTGCTGAGACTTGCAGCGGTGTTCTCGCGAAGCGATTCGCTCGAGCCCAGCAAGATGTCAATGAGACCAGAACTTCTTACGATCCATGAAGTTTTGCTTCGTATCAAGAGCTTGAGCTATGGTCGGAATGGTCATTTCTGGCACGACTACAGGTGAAACATCGTCTGTGGCCACATCGCTTGGAGGATTCCTGCAGGCATGAGCTACGACGAATGGAGCCACCCTTGGAATGTCATTCTTACTTGGCCTTCTTCCTATCTAGGTAGTCCTGCTCGAGAAATGGCTGTATAGCAGTTGCACCTAGATTTTATATAAGTATAAGATCGTCAGACTCTGCGATCTCACTGACCTGCCCATGCACTCAGGGCGACGAAAATCAAGGCAGTGACAGGGTTATTCATTGAAGCATTAGCATAGCATGTAGGCTACCTGAACCGGTGTCGGTGTGTTCTTCCTTGCTCGTGATGACGTACAATTTTTGGGAGACGTCCGAGTCGCGTCGCGTCAACCGCGACCTCATGTTCTATGTTATCGAGATCACATCAGACCTCGCTGCTGTTTGCTTATAGTCGCTACGCTATGTCGATAGCCACGCCAAATGAAGCAATGGCGAGATCGAGGAGTTGTTGATGCCTCCGATGACGAAGATATCGGCCTAGACAGCGACGTTTCGCAAATCGTTAATGAAGACGTCGTGATATACTCTGAGAAACAGTATGATCACCCGACACAACATATTAGTCAAGATGAGGTGATAGGGACTGCTACATGGACTCTCTCAGACCTGGTGAAGAAAGATGAGAAGGTTGAATTGCAACAAGAGAAGGAGCACGAGCCTGAGGAGAGTAGCGACGATGATATTCTGGTGGACGACTCCGATGTAGACGAGGGTATTGTTGATACGTCGAAGAACGAGAAGCAGGAGCAGGAACTGGTATCGGGAGAGGAAGAGGATGAATTACAGCAACCTGGGCGAGTTGGCACATTGCTTCAAGCAGTTCGTACGAAGCCGACTCGTACGATAGCTCTGGCAAGACCTGGTCAAGATATCTTCGACATTCCTTCTTCGCCTTTGAGCGATGCGCCATCGAATCTCAGCAGCACAGAGAAAGAAACAGCTCCGATTGCTCTGCCTGTGGCCGCACTGCGATCATCCTCAGGACCATCGCCTCGAAGTCCTCCAACCTCTCAAGACATAACATCAATATTGGCGATACCAGATCTAGATCATAGGAGTGTGGCAGGAAGAATCTTCAGACGCCGAGCACCAATCCAGCTCCATCCTTATCTACTTGAACAGGAACATTATAAACAATCTCTGAAAGCAAGAGGTCTAAGGCCAGTTGCCATTGTCAGTAGTCCACATGCGGCGGGCGTGGAGACACAGGATCCCGGAAGTCAATTCCAAGACGACAGCGGCGTGGCAGAGAGCCAGGTGAACGTCACCAGCAGTTCTCTGTTGCAGGCGAATTGCGAACTTGATCAAAGCCTGCCCGAAATAGCTCAACAAGAGTCAGACTATGAATCTGACAACTTACCGGATATCGCAACCATACTCGACAAGAACAACGTGACCGTCGAGAGACGTGGTCTCAAGCGGAGAAAAATGATGCAAACATATTCGCGAGGACCTGGACGTCAAACATACCCGTCAGTGCTGACGGCACGGACTGAGCGCTCACCTGAGGAGCACATCGGTCACGGTCCAGTGACTAATTTGCTCAGTCCACCGCTCTCGATTGGCGTGAACAGATCACCCGAAGTCTTGCCAAGCAACAGGAGAAGGAGGACGAAGAAATTCAAGGCGCCGAGGGGCATGGTTCCGATTCAGCTACCAACTCCAGATGCTTCTTCTCAAACACTACGAACGACTTCAAACTTTCCATTGTTCCCCGAATTGAGCGAGTCCGACCCTGAGGATGAGCTGCCACGCAACTTTTCCGGCTCGCGCCATCGATCTGTTGCACGAAGTCTTTCAGGTATTGCTCCAGTCTCCTTAGACTCTGCTAACGATAGTGCTAGTGAGACGGAAGCTCTGAGAAGGGCTACGCATCGTCTCAGGGGAGTGCTGCCAGCGTCATGGCTGCGTCTGGATCACCAGACACAAGGTCGACGCAGACGAGAGTCCACTGTCGATTCTCCAGTCCGGACTCAACAGCGTGGCGTTGCACAAAGAGTGAGGCGGAGTCAGCAGAGCACGCCTATGCCGGCAACAGTTTTTATGATCTCAGACGACTCAGAATCACCTTCTCTGCATGGCGAGGAAGGTCCAGCAGAACCTCAGCGTAACGCATATAACGTTCTTCGCCACGCTACTGACGACCTGGCAGAGGATGTGATTGAGGAGGACTACATAGATCCAATGCTGCCGACAATACCTCGGAACAGAACGAAATCTCGCGGTAGCAGGAAAAAACAGCCAAGTATCATGGATGCCCTCAAAGGTCACTCCAAACCCCAGAAGCGACACGCCACTGTCGGCAGCACGCTGAGAGCAGGGAATCCACATTCGAAACACGCACGGCCTGCGAAGCGGAAGTCAGTACCACGACTAGGGATTTTGGACTCTCGAACACTGCCCTCAAAGGACAAGCAACCAGACTTCCTCAGAGTCGCAACTCGTCAAGCACGTTCTAGAAACGACAAAGCAAGACATAGCCCACAGACCAAGGTATTTGAGATGCAGGATAGACGCAATGCAATGGAAGTGCTGAGTGTACTTGCGGACTGGAGAAGTGGTCGCCTTGCACATCGTCAAAATGAAGCAGAACACAAATCACCATCAGCGGGCGCGCTCCCACTGAAGGAGCTATTGTACAATCAGCAGAAGCTTCCACGACCAAAATGTGCGACTCCTTCGACGCTGAAGGACTTGCTAGCCCGACCGTCCCATTCCCGCTCGACACGTAGTGTAAGACCATGGCAGACTAGGCTTGCTTTCGAGGCTCAAGAGACACTTGCTGGAGAATCAACAACTGCTCCTTCAAGGTTCGTGGCTCAAAATCCCAACCTCACGACGTCTCGACCGACTGCCAACAAGGCGTTGCCTGGACAGTTAGAAGAATTACGGCGAGAGCGTCCAAAGGTGAAACATAGTTCAGTCTTAGCTCAAGGCTTGCGAAAATTACATGCTCTTGACCGAGCTGAGCAGGCACTTCGAGAGGCGCCGACTAATCTCATGTTAGCTCGGTTCATGGAGCAGGAGTCGCTTGTGGCGTCGGGTGCAAACATCTCCGTCAGCATCGAAGAACAACAACAGGCAGTGTCAAAGCCTTCACCTGTCAGGAGACGTCGACGGAAACGAACGCCACAGCGTTTGGGTGTCATCGAAGCTGATATTGATGTTCCGGAGGATGAGCACACCAGTGGACGGTCTTCGGTCGCACCAGCTCCTCATACAACAATGCCACACACGCTTGAAGACCTTGGTCCTTACGGTACATACTATACGCCCGACTTCGACATAATCATGCTCCCTGTGGGGATATATTTTGCCCTCACCACTTTCATTGGCAGCTCTGAATTTCAGACTACCTTGCAGACCGGTAGTCGGGACCTGGACTCTCAGTCCCTCAGGTCGACATCGATCGAGCTCAATGGGCACAAAGTTGACTTATCGGCATGGACCGAATCAGTGTCGAGTTTTCTCTCCAGCTACTTGATTGATTGTCTCAGCCAGTCTCGCGCTACTGATAGTGCCACTGGCGTAAGGCTGATAGCTATGTGTCTTAGACGAATCATTGCCTATGTTGCGACATCATTGTACTTTCTGGACAGCCCGGATCGTCATTCGTTCCTCCTCTATCTGGCGTCGAAGGTCAACTGGTTGATTGCGGAAGTGGACCTCGTGCATACCTCTGGTCTACCTCCAAAATCTGCATTTTTGCAAGTGCAAACATACTTGACTGTACTCGCTGGGCAGGCTTATATGATCAGTACTAAGCCCACAGTCGACATTAAGCTCAAGACAGAGCTCGAAGCTCTCATCAGGCGACTGGTTAAGACTACTTCGCAGACTATCTTCTGTGCAGGCTCTTTGCCATTCAGAGATTTTCATGCTCGGGCACATAGCTCAAATTTTCTCGAGTGCGGCATTGGTTGCGAGGATGTCGAAGTTGAATGTGTGGTAGTCATACATCGCCTCCTGCCTCATCTCGGAATCGCCGGACTAGATCTGACGAGCTTTGTGAATGCGATATCACTGCGATGTGATCTTTCGATGTGCACACGGGTTTCAGTATTCGACAGAACCTGGCAGGATATTCTATCTATACTGCCACTGTTAGTCATTGATGAGGCAGGATTCTTGACAGCATCAGATCATGCAGCCTCCGAACTTGGCACAATCGAAGCGGTCGACTCGTTGCTCTCGGCTGTCTTCAAGCTCTATCAGAAACACTTGTGTGAGCTTTCTCGTCCGATCAACCCATACGTGCGAGCGAGTCTCGCTCGCTTCTTTAACATGGCTCGCAAGTGGGGCTGGAGACGGTGCGAGTCTTCGTTGAGCACTGTATTTGATTTCTTCGCGCGAAATGGCTTCGCATTGCTCAAGAATGAGGAGGGGTTGGATAGTGTCAAGTTTCTCAAAGAATTGGATAAGCGCAACATGCCAATACTTGAAGTTGGAGATCGATCTTTCGACATTTTCCTCAAGGCCTTGTTCGTGGGATTACATGGCCTGCGGGAGTGCTTACCTGAGCGGAAGATTCGCAACATTGCCTGGCGCTTCATCCCCAATCACGGGCGACAATACGAGAAAGACCGTAGCCTGACATCAGCAGACGTACAAGCCCTACGGAACACGCATGATCTTCTCTCGGTCCTTTACGCGGCGTCCCCGGCTGGCTATCGACCCAATCTGGATTTCATCTGCAACCTGGTCGACTTCAGCCGTTCTCATGCAGAAGTATGTAAGCTAAATGTTCGAACTTGGGCAAATCTAGTACGTTTCCAGTTATCAACTGATGAGAGCATGGAAGCCTTGGAACCATTCATCAGGTGGTACAGTGATATGCTGGGAAAACTTCTGCAGCAGTATCAACAAGCACGTCTTGAGGCACAAGCTCATCTCAGCGAGGGTGCACAAATCAGCGACACCTTGGTCGAGATAACCATTGCTAAGAACCAGATGCAAGTTGCCAACATGCTCATATTGTGCCTCACTGCTGCTAGTGAGGTCGTTCAGCATGCACGCCAGCCTGACTCGGCATTTTTCTTGTTCCGAAGGCTGCCAGTAGCAGACATTCTGACTCTCTTTGGAAGTGAGAACTTGCGTCACAACAATCTCCTCATCACCGCGCTTGAAACGTACGAAGTCATTTTCCAACGCTTGCGAAATTCAGTATCAGCGAGGAGGGTTGAAATCGAAAGAACCACGATCTATGATGACAGCCAGGACTTTGGAGACTTTCCTGATCTGGATGACTTCGAAGATATCACGATCGTGGCCGATCCAGTCACGACTGATGAAACTGAGCTGGTGAATCCTGTTCAGCAGCTTCTATCCAACTGCTTTGGTACAGAGTCTGGCGTTGATGACAGACTTCTGACAAAGCTTGTAGATGTTTGGGTTCTCGCGTGCGACGTACTTGTCCATAAGCAGCACAAAGCATGGAATTACTTCCTTAATCCACAAAGCTCGGGCTCCTGGAATCAGCTTCGCCATACTGACTCGAAGCGCAAGTACCTTCCTTATTTCACGGCTGCTGTGGTGAATTGTGCGCCTGAGGTCCTGGAGACTGATGGTCAGATCATAATCTCATCATGGCTCATCTCCCTTATGGAGAGAGAGTCTATGATGAAATACCAGCATCAACTGACATCACTTCTCCTGAATGCCAGCTCAAACCATCCACTGCTTGTCAATGCTCCGTTCGTAAGGGATCGTGCAAGCTCGAAGTATACTATCAGTCTTGCAGAGCTGACGCAAAGGCGAATAGCACTGCTTTCCAATGTCCTCGCTAACATGCGAACATCGTTCGAAGCATCTTTCCTCAATTCGACAGGTGACTTTCAGCACTTGCGCAATGAGTACCAAGAGCTAGTGAAGACCATGATGAGTGCGATGAAGAACAATTATCAAGAGGTCCAGCAAGGTGCGATGGTCAAAGGCGCATATGTTGAGTTCGTGCAGGCAGTAATTGGAGAGATGCAGCAATATGTCGGGGACATCTGCCCGATTGACAGATTCTTTACAGACTCTTCGGTCTTCCCTCTACCAGCAACAGATCCGACATATGTTGTCGGTCGCTTGAGAGGCTATGGCCTCAAAGCCAATGACCTGGGCGAGCAGAAAAAGCTAGCGATCTTCTTTCAAGCAATTTGTGAACGTGCTGCCCTTGACAACCAGCAGTCATACCTGATACAGCAACTTGAGCAAGCCGTGAGCACCACACGGGAGGGCGGTATTAGTCCCAGGCAGACCCTGCGAGGACTACTACTCAGTGGCATCTTCCCGGCGTACACGGAGTCTATGTTCAGCAGCGCGTGTGGCTGGATCTTGGCTGTACCAATCATGGAAGCACTGACGCACATTCTGGAGGAGATATTTTCATGTTTCAGTCTCAGCAACGAACATAGCATGCAAGCAGTGACCGCTATGCTAGTGGATGTTCTGATGTCACTACGACATGCTGTTGCGCCGCTCGTGAACGATCCTATGCTGCTATTACAACCATGTTTCCTTGCAACACTATCCCTGGTTTATAGTGTTGTACGAGTCTCGTCGTCACTTGTCGACTACATCCATCGGTTCTCACAGTCAGCAGGCACTGCTGTGGAATGCATCAGATTCTTTGGCCGCTTTGGAGAGTACGTCAACAGTCGGATTCAGGCTGGGGACAATTACGATGAGCTGCCATTACTTGAGCATTGTATTGATCACACACTGGACTCGCAATATGCAAGCATCAGAACATTCTGCAGGGATGAGCTTGAGCGCACTATGCGGAATAATTGGAGCAAGCACGAGGATGTGTACTATATCGTTCGCGGGTCGAGTACGAGGCAGGTCATGCTAGAAGTTGGTTCGCTTGAAGAAGAGACTCAAGGTCTCGTCTTTTCGATTGGTCAATGCAAGGAAGCGCAAAGCAGGATACCAACCTTTCGTGATGAAAGACCTTGGCGAGCACTGGAGGTGCGATCCAAAGCCGTGGACGTGATGATATGAAGACCATGATTATACTCATTTGATTTTAGCATAGCATAGCATAGCATAGCATAGCACAGCGTGGTGGTATTTCCTTACAATGGCAATTCAAATTGGCAGTCCCCGTCATCAGCGATCAGCGCTTTCCCCATGGGGTCGGCACATCACTTCCGACTCATTTCGTCACTCACTTCTCACTTCACACGTCTCACCTTTGCGATCCGCCAACATCTGCTCTTCCTGAGCTCATGTCTGCAAGACTAAATACATATGAGCGCCAAGAAGCCCTCTTCTGCTGTTCTACAGGCTCGGAAAGCCCTCAAGGAGAAAATCAAGAATGACTGGGAATACAGACCAGAGGCATCTGCAGCGCCACAGATCAATGACTCGTCAATCGGGCAAACTGGAGCGATAGCACTAGAACTCCCTGCCACTGCTCCGGCTGATACGATTTCGCTCGAGGATGTGGCTGAATGGAGGGAAAGAGCATACGCCACCTCAGATGGATCGACAGATACAGACGATGGACGTCAAGCGGGAAGATTGGCAAAGATGAACGGACATATCAATGGGATTGGAGACAAATATCATAGTGAACTTGACTCCGGACCAAAGACATCCTCGGGCTCTCGCGCCAAGATATCCTCGAATGACCAGAATCGGCGGCGTCACCAAAAGCACGGGGAGGAGCTAGAATGGAATCAGGGCCTCAGATTCTTCGAGGCACGAAGAAATGCTTGGTGCTCGGCGCGAAACATGCCTGCTCAGTTCAGACACGACAGTGCTGATCCGCATGAGAAGCAGCGAGACGCATCGGCTTCCTTACAACCTCAAACAGGCGCTGCAAACCCATTGCCCACCAACCACGCTACCACGATACTCCCCGTCGCACCTCCAATCCTACCAGATACAGATCCTGCACGAGTTGGTATAACTCCAGCTGTTTACCCACTTCTATACGAGCATGTAGTGGAGTCAAACCGAGCACCTGCTGTGCCTGTCAATCTTTCTATCATGATTCCTGCTCTGGTATGGGGCTGGACTGAAGACGGTGATTGGCCATACGCCGGGCAGCGAGAGCCAACGGCTTACGAGGCCAAGTTGATTGCAGATCAGGATGCTAGGAGGGAAAGAGGTAAGGCCCATGGTGTGGCTGCAAGAGAAGCTAGGAAGGCACGCGGAAGAGCTTACGGTGCCCCAGATAAAGAAGGAGAAAGAGCCAAGCGTAGCGTTAGGGGTAGTGTCGGTGGATTTCTCAGCGACATCATCCACGGCAGTCCAAAGAAAGAGCAAAGTCCGAGGCCGCAGACTCCACTGTCCAGGATAATCAGCGGCAGTCCGAAGCAAGGACAGCGTGAACCTTCGCAACCTGGTGGCGGCGATGACCCGTCAAGCCCATTGACGACGAAGAGCAGGAAACGTTCGTCACTATCAGGCTCACCTAGCACAGTCATACCTTCCACTTCGAAAAAAGAGCAGCGCGCGCCACCCCAGATGAGGCGTGCTGAAGGGAATGATGAGGCGCCTCAAGGCCTTGAAACACGTACATCAGGCATTGGATCACCCACCAAAATACAAGAAGCTGTTGATGGCAATGCTAATGGTCTTGGACTGTCAGGTGGCGGGGGACTGGTCGAGCAAGAGCCAAGCAAGCAAGGGAAGGTTGGGGAGTTGCGGCGGAAGGTGAGCAAAGTGCTCTTTCGCCACTGAGCTTGGTGTGTATTCTGGGCGCTAGTCATGTGAGATTGCAGGGAATAAGGATCATCGATACCCCAGGAGTTCATTGTGCTAGGATATGAGGACTTGAGGGTATGGGTAAGGGTGTGGGAGAGGTATGAGCATTAGCATGTGTGCATCAGGACGAGCATCAGCATGCAGCAGTACAGTCATTTACAAAGCGAAAGAGATCACTATCATCGTCCTGCCTCAATGTCGTGCAATGACATTCCGTCAGTAGCAGGAACAGTATATAGCTGCAATATACATCTCGTCCAGTGACCTCCACATGTTTATCGGACTTGACCTGGAGTGGCCGTTTGAAGAAACGCCAAGGCTTGAAATCACCCGAGGATTTATTAGCAAACACAACGTGGAGAGAGAGCATCAGGGGAACTGCATCGACTGTCTGCGTCGATGCTACACTTCCTGAGTCCCCATCGTGCGCATTATCTTCTTGCGCGCTGTTTCGGCTTACGATCTACTTGTCACTCACGAGGTACTCACAACGACCACATGACGACGCGCTAAGCTGAGGACTTTCCAAACTCACGCGACCTACTTGAACGTTCCACCACCTATCATGTCGCGGCGCCCTGGCGGCCTCAGCGCACCTAGTCTGTTTCGTCAAGTCTCCTCATTCACACTTTTCAGCTCTGGAGCATCTTCTGAAGATCTGCCAAGACCATTGTCCAGCCCATCTAAGCCAAAATCAAACATGTCCTTTCCTTTTCGAAGACGAGAAAGCTCGCCTCGCTCAGAAGATGACTACGTGAATGAACCAAACAGCCCGAGTAACAGTCGATTCATGCCTGTTTGGAAGAGCAACGGAGGGAGGCAAGGTGTTGATGGGAGGAAGATTGCACAATTACTTGGAGGACTTGCAGCACTAGTGACGGTTGTAGCACTCATCTCAAGATTGTTTGGGGGCACACACGCGCGAAAGGATCCATTTGAGATTGTGGAAAGAACGCCGACTACGAAGTGAGCTCACTGGTGTGGAAGTGACAGATGGAAGTGCAGGACTAACAAGAGGAACAGTTTCTTTCAGGACTATGAAGGTGGACTGGAGTGCAGATTATCGTCACTTGATCTCTACAAACAGCCAGTGCAGAACACGCCGCAAGAGAAGAGTAGGTCGCCGTATTGCGCAACTCGTGGGCAGCTATTGTCTGCAATGAGTGGTGGAGGCAGAAGTGGATTTGAGCAGCCGTATGAGCCGAATGGTAAATTCAAGCCTGTCTCGAGCTGATATGCAATTTGCTGACGAGTGCATAGGATGCAGCTACAAGTGGTACTCGACTGAAGAAATATGCATGATACTGGACCGCTTCGACGGCATAGTGTTCGTGGGAGATGACATGGTCGCGCAAATTTACGCTGCATTCAATGCGTTACTGCGTCGCAACATCCGATTAGGAGCACTGGAGCAATGGCGAATGCTGGATAGAGAGCTGGAGACGTGCTCCTGCGATCGACAGTACACGAATCCTGAGTGCTCGAAATACTTTGCAACGTCGAGTGAGGAGATCGCTAAGCACGATTCGGAAGGTGGACCAATGAGCCCATATGCTTGCAATCGTAAGACTGTCTAGTAAAGAGCTCGACAATGATGAATGCTAACGAACCGTCGAAGGTGTTCCACATATGTACTTCCCCATCGCAGGCACAGCAAACCCCGACTACACCAGCAGGTTTCGCGAGCTTCTCGACGCAAAGCCGCACTCCTGGAAGCCTGTTGCTACGATAGTCTCCCTTGGCCTCAGCACCAGCTTCAACTGGCAGACTGCGACAGAGTCCTTGGACGAGTGGCTCACAATCGCAGATGCGTCAGGGCGCAACTCGCCATTCCTCTGGCTTGGGCCTAATGCTGCCGGGCATCTAAAGCCGCCGTCAAAGATTATGCAAGAAGGCAATAATGCATTATGGCATTACAGCTTGATGCTGGGCGCTGAAGCGACGAAGAGATATGCTGACCATCTTAACTTCTACAACATGACACTGCAGGCGACGAGCTGGGATGGGAGCTCGTATGGCGAGTCTGTCAATTTGGTGCAGGCTATGATGGTGAGGAGTGCATTGTCCTTGTCGTTGAACTTTGCTAACAGGTAATCTCTCTTAGATCATCAATTGGCTAGCGAGACTGGAGTCGACATAGTTGTACAGATACAGACGCAGATCCCTGGGACGGACATGTAGGACCAATGAATAGACGAAATGCAGATGAGGGTGACTATATGGCATGGCTATGGAGATGAACGAAATCTGGGAGGAGGCAAAGCGCCAGGGGCTGGCGCTTGGGCTCCCACGGGTCCATGGGGACTGTAAATAAGCTGTATAGTACTTGCTTAGCCGTACGCTTACGGTCACACAACAAATGTCTACAAGTTCTCGAGGAAAGTGCCTTCCTCCTATGCAGCTGATGAATGTGCTAAGGAATCAGGAACGATCTGGATGAGATCGCGCTTATGTAGCTTCAGCCATGGTTCACGCCAGGTACGAACGATGACGTTAGTATGAAAAGGCCTCAAAAGTAAACAGCCTCCCGTCCTTCTGATTGTGCGCCATCTCATGCTATTCTCTCGTCTCATCCGTCCTCACCATAATAGACTTGTCGCGCAATACATTCGACCTGAATATCGTATTCTATCTCACCAGAACAGGCCGGCCCATCGTAAAATAGCCAACATGCCGAAACGACCACACGACCCAGTCGATGTCGAAGCCAGAAAGGAGCGTGCCACCAAGCTCCAGCGCCAGAAGTCTCCAGATGCTAGCACCGTGCAAGAACACCAAGATGATGTCTTGCGACACCCTACGATCGAACGCGCAAAGGAGATTGATGCACATCCGCCCATGATCGAGCTTGAGGAACTTCTGAAAGAGCAGAAGACGGATCAGCCTGTCAGGAACGTGCTTCACTGGTTTCGTTCGAAAGATCTTCGGATTGAGGATAATAAGGGGTTACATGCTGCTAGCGAGAAAGCGAAAGAGGGGAAAGGTGTGCTTTTGACAGCGTATCTCTTTTCGCCGAGGGATATGGAGTGGCATGGGACTAGTGCTGCTCGATCTGATTTCATACTGGAAACACTTCGACTCATGCAGAAGCAATTGAAAGAGCTGAATATACCATTGGTCTTCTTGACTGCACCTGAGCGACGGGATAAGTCTGGCACGGTGATGGATTTTGTCAAGACGCATGACGTCTCACACATCTACGGCAATTTCGAGTACGAGGTCGATGAGCTGAGACGAGACATCAAGATCGCAAAGCTCACCAAAAAAAACGGCAATCTTAGCTTCCATGTCCACCATGACCAGACGGTTGTTGCACCTGGCCGGATGACTACAGGGACAGGAGGACCGCATAAAGTGTTTACACCATTTCACAAATCATGGCTCTCATTAGTGGCGCAAGAGCCGCAACTACTCGATGTTTGTGGTCTACCATCATCAAATGACAAGTCCGCCCGTGACCAATTCAAAGACCTCTTCGACAGCTCTGTCCCAGAACTACCCGAGAATAAGCGCTTCACATCCGACGAGGAGCAAACCCGGATACGTGGTCTCTGGCCTGCCGGGCACGCTGCGGGCATAGATCGTCTAGAGCACTTCCTGAAAGAAAAAGTCCCAACATATGCCCGCGATCGGTCAAGCCCCGGGAAAGACCCCTCTTCGCGCATGTCTGCCTACTTCTCCGCTGGTGTGGTCAGCGTGCGCGAGGCTCTTACAGCAGCGAAGGCGCAGAATAAGGGAAAGAATTTTGATGGCTCGGGTAATGATGGAATAGCGGGTTGGGCACGAGAGATTGTGTTTCGCGAGTTTTATAGGCAGGTGCTGGCGCTTCAGCCACATAATGGCATGAACTTGCCGCATAATCTCAAGTTCCAAAGTGTGGTGTACAACGAAAACTACGAGGCCGAGAAGAAGTGGTATGATGGTATGACTGGGGTGCCATTCGTGGATGCTGGCATGAGGCAGCTGAATACAGAGGTGCGTATATTGTGCATCTCGCGAGCAATTTCGGGCTGACTGACAAACCTGCAGGCATACATGCACAACCGTGCGCGCATGAACACAGCGTCTTACCTACGGCTGAACTACTTCATCGACTACCGCAAAGGCGAGCGCTACTTTGCTGAACACTTGATCGACTGGGATCTGGGAAACAATACACAAGGCTGGGGTACGTTTTCTCTTCATTTGCCACAGGATGATCATAGCTGACACTGAGAACAGAGCCGAATTACACCTTCTTCTCCCCTATCTTACAGGCAGAGAGACACGACCCCGAAGGTGACTACATTCGTCAATGGGTGCCCGAGCTCCGAAACGTCAAGGGTAAGGCGATCTTCGCGCCGTGGGAGCGGCTTAGCGAGAAGGAGTATGAGAAGCAGTGTCCCGACTACCCTAAACCCATCGTGGACCTGAAGAAGAGCAAGGATGAGTCCCTGCAGAAATACAAAGAGGCCTTGGACAAGGCGAGGGCTGAGGGGGTGTAGATGGCTGGAAGTAGATTGTAAGACTTTTGGCACATGGATGCATAGGTTGGCGGCGTCATGTTTTAGATACCCTGGTGGTCATGGCTTTTGTCTGTTGTTAATCTGATTGCTATTGTCACTTCATGCTGCTGATGTCTCTCGGTCATAACAATAAATCAAGGAGGAGGAGGAGGTTGGGATGAGATGAGGTGGCAGCAAGGTGATGTTGTCTCCATTTGGACAAAGCCCCTGAATTTGAAGCTGGCAAGACCAAGCTTGGCACTGCAAGCTGAGGAGAGACATTGAACTCCAGCTCGATCAGGAAGCAGTACTATATCTGCTGCATTGTGAGAGTACTTTCTTTGCCTTGTTGCAGATGCCATGGTCGCGATTGACTTGCGCCTCCCTTCCTCAAGATCGTGTAGTGACGTGTTGTCCGAGATCAAACACTTGAGATGTCATGAAACTGCACCTTGAGCATCTTGACCGCTATTGCGACATCAAGCATGGCGTTTGTAATACGAACAATTCATCTGCAGTCATGCTGTGCTGTTCATACCGCTCAATACTATGATGCATTCTTGCCTCGATACTCATCTTCATGCATCAACATCAGCTATGGAATGCGATGTGCCCATTTCCGGCCATCCCAAAGAACAAAGAAACGTGCATACCTGTGATATGATAATATGCTAAGACTTCGAGCTAGCGACGTTTCGGACAAAGAAGATGTCCTAGCGGAGACTTTCACATCCTGCCTCACTAGTCTGCCTCAGCATGCGCCAGCCTGATCTATCTGAGACAAAGTGGCGGGTGAGGTTGATGTAGTAGAGTCAGCGCAAGTTCTCTTCGGGCGGCTTGAGGAAGAGTGGTATTGATATACTGGCGCGATCCGACTGCTCCTTTCGAGTTACAGGTCAAAGCACGACTTCCATCACTGATGAAACACACACACGCCTTCCTCGAAAGGTCCAGCATGCCTTCTGACTACAGTACTGGAGACTCACTCCGGGTCACGCCTGCTTCCACTTCTGCCTCTCCCGTGCGAGTGTCTCCGATCTCCCCACTACTCAGGACTCCAGCTGTCAATCCCACAAAGCATGAACGACCTCCCACGCCAGAGTCACCCCCGCCATCACCGGCGTTATCACACAAACGACCTTCTGCCCAGCATGACCGGACCCATGAAGATGACGAGCATGAAGTTCCAAGACGACGACAAGATTCATATGACTTTGCTGGCCATCGGACTTGTATCTGTATGCCAGAAGCAAAGATTCCACGTCCGAGAAATGGTATGTCTGTGTATATTTGCTAGTGCGTACATGCCAAGCCTGCAGCTACCCATATCAGATCATCCGCTTGACAAACTTCATTATCATCATTATCATCATCGAGGGATTGACTGACCGCCATGTTTCAGCCTTCATCCTCTACCGCCAACACTTCCATGCCGGCATCCTCGCAAAGAATCCAGCACTTACGAACCCAGAAATCTCAAAGATTGTGGGAGAACAGTGGAATAGTCAACCTATCGAGGTCAAAGAACATTGGAAGAAGCTTGCTGAGGTATGCTCTTACATCAAACAATATGTGGAATCTATATTGACGCCCACAATAGGAAGAAGCAGCAAGACATCTCAAGCAATACCCTGGCTACCGCTATCAGCCCAAACGTCCAGGCTCACGAAGAGCAAGCACAATAGATTCACCCACCGCATCTTCGCCAATGGGACGCTGCCCAAAGTGTGGTGATTTCAGTGGCGCTGATCCTACAACACCAGTCTCAAGCAGGTCTCTGCGGCACCACATAATGACACCCACATCTGCTGTCAATACGATGCTGCCAAATGGTTTGACTGTGCCTTTCCAACACAATGGACACCTCTCAGCTTCACCCAATTGCGTGAGAGGTGCGTCCACCGAGGCACAGCATCTTGCTGCTCCCTCGATGCGAACCAGCATCCATAAACGTCGCCGCTACGATGCAGAGAGCAATAAATACGGCTCGCCCACCACAAGCACACCGACGATCACCGCTTTCTCACCATCAGCACATTCATTCCGCAACAACTTCAGTCCAGCAGAACCGCCACCACGATACACGCAGCCGTTGCCGCAGCCGCCACCTTCGGCAACGCTGCCAGCACCAAATCACACTCATATGATGGGACCGCCGCCTCGGCCATCAGTGCCTCATCGACCTCAGATGGCACCCGAATCGTCTCGCATGCCCATTCGTGGCCCAATGCTGCCACCACTTAAGATCAGAGATGACGGCATCATGAGACACGCAAGAGCCGGCTCAATATCGACCTCCCCAACGCCGCAAAGGATGCTTCCCATGAACTTCCTAGGCAAGCTCGCCATCCTCAGCCGTATCTCCCCACCCCTCAGCCTGGCTAAACTTTCATCGCCACTCCCTCCTCCCACTGGCTCTGTCATCTCTCCTGCCAACGCACTACCACACCCATCATCAGCATCGGCACGACGTGGTGCCATCGTCGCAGTCGAGGGCGACAACCAAGAAGCCGTCTCCCAGGCTGTCGAATGGCTCGGACAGTTCCTGTGCCGCGACAACGAGTACAGAGTCCGCACTGCGCAGGGTCCGAAGCCGCTTGACGAGGGTGCCACGGCGTGCATAGTGGACTATCTCGACCTCGTCCGCGACTGGCATGGCAAGAGCGGTGAGATGAGCCAGTTCATCACTTGTCCTCCAACAGCTTCGTCTGGCATTGTATCCAGTGGTATCACATCCACCATCGAGACCCACGACACCGCCACACCCACTTCCACATCCACATCCACGTCCAGTCGCCACGCCAGCATCGACGGCGACGATGCCTCCACTGCCGGACAAGCGCAGCAAATCCCGATAATTGTCTTGAGCCGCTACCAACTCCACGCCGCGAATACGTACGCCGCTGCGATTCCAGTAAGCGGCGCATACTCGCCCGTCGATCACTGGCAGTGGATGGCGACGCTGTGGCGGGGCACGGTGGGCGCGGATATGACGGTGTATATCAAGCAGTATGACGGGGATGATTCTGGACAAAATCCACAAGCGCCGCAGCAATCACAATCACAACATCCCGACAGTCCACAACAAAATCCACAACAACAATCTGGCACCACGGCAGCAGCAGCAGCAGCGCAGCAACAACAACAGCAGCAGCGCAACTGGCGAGAGATTGTAGGCAAGAACAAGGGCGTTGAGGTCAAGGAGGAGAGGGGATTGCTTATGGTGTGGGTGAAGCGGGGGGCGAGT
>Ga0058698_10000314_pt1 | contig 28237 bp, 28 predicted proteins | sample AgamicAsSfe_FD_67288 | JGI IMG/M metagenome (GOLD analysis project Ga0058698, IMG submission 67288) | Agave microbial communities from Guanajuato, Mexico - As.Sf.e | ecosystem: Host-associated > Plants > Phyllosphere > Phylloplane/Leaf | place: Guanajuato, Mexico | collected 2012-05-30
TTTTTTGTCGTTAAAATCGGAACCTCTGAGTTGTCGAATCTCATTTGCTTACTGATTACACTTAGAGTATGTGCCGGTGTTCCATCTGAGTCCCACTTGGTTCTCACATCAAACTCTTCGTCTGAGATTCCATTATTTATAATATCCTTTATAATTGAATTGTATTGTTTATCGAATTGCGTCATAACTATTCATATCCTTCTTTCATTTTCAGTTCTAAGCATAATTTATTACGAATGCAATATTATCGCAAATACTAAGCACTCGCAGATAAAGTGAGGATCTTATTCCACTCACTGTGTGTTTAAAGAGGAGTTAATAACCCCCTCTTTTACACCTGTATTTCTCCATAACATAGTCTGTCACATAGCTCATAGTTACCGCCAGTTTGGTACATACACCGTTGATAACATTGTTGAGGATTATAAGAAATGGTTTGATATTGCGGCACATAAAAATTCAAATAGTCAGGTGTTTGTGTATACCAAATTGGAAATTGTCTAAACACATTAAATCCTCCAATAGCTTTTTCTGATTTAATGCATTGTATTTTACCTCAATATCAATTGTCATTTGTCCGCTTTCTTTAAAATAAATTCTCTCTAATTTCATTCATTTTTTTTATGATATTTGGCAGCGGTTCATTCCTTATATCATCTGTTTCTAACCGGTTTTGATGTTTGTTTTTGATGTCTAACTCTAAACCCTTCAAAAGCAGTGTGAAAAATCACATCATAGTGCTCTTGAATCTTAACCATAACGTTCAAATATTCTTCAATGAGAAAGTCCCTTTTTACGTATACTAATCTTCTCTATACACTTTACTATTATTTTACAGTGATTGAGTGCTCTCTCTCGCTCTTAAACAGCTATCCGTTTTGTTTTTCAGAAAGTGTTTTAAACAGCCTCTTTTTACTATTCTTATTTCATTTGACCATACCATATCATTTAAACTTCATAAATTAAATTCGAATAACATAAAGGAGGAATTTAATTGGGTTATTATAAAAAATATAAAGAAGAGTATTACACTTGGAAAAAAACATATTACAAAAAGTATTACGACAATGATAAGAAGCATTATGATTGCGACAAGTATTATGATCATGATAAAAAACATTATGATTATGATAAAAAGTATGATGACCATGATAAAAAGTATTACGATGATCACGATTATCATTACGAAAAAAAGTATTATGATGACGATGATCATTATTATGATTTTGTCGAATCATATAAAAAACATCACTAAATCTCTTAAACGTCTATTTATTCCCCGGCGACATACCGGGGGCTTTTTTATGATATTTATCGACGATACTCAGATTTTTTTGTGAAGTCTTATGTCTCATTTCATCTTATATTTTGAACTTGTCTCAAGGCTGCTGTAAATTCAATTATTAATGAACACATGTCATTTAACTTGGCTTATTATTAGTGGCATTACTAGTTTTTAGTTGCCTTCCCCTATTTATAAAAATTTAGATAAAAGTATTTCTTTATAGAGATGCTTGTTTCATCGACAACTCAATCCTAAATGTGGTAAAATCGATAAAAATGTAAAAACTGTAAATATAATAAAAGGAGCATCTTTATGTATATAAGTATTATAATTTTAGCATCCATGCTTTTATGGGGGGCAGTTATCCACGAGCTAAGTAAACCTTCAAAAAAGCAAAGCACCAGAAAAATTGTTTCTTTGACATCTTTAGGTTCTTTATCGACTTTAGTTATTACTATTTCACTTTTTCAAAACTTCCCTTTTTAAACTTTGTTTTTAATTAAATCCTTCGTATTAAAATATTCATTTTATACATAATATTTATATGTACCTTGGCTGAAACCTCCATTGATCAATCACACAGCATGAAGACAGCCAAGGATTTATTTTGTTTACTTCGTACCTGTTGAACCGAGTCCTCCTCTATCCTCGTTTCCCAAATGCTCGACTTCAACCAATTCAACCGCCGGCATTTTCTTCATGATTCTAAACTGGCAGATACGATCACCCTTCTTAATTTCAGTATCACGCAATGCATAAGCAGGAAAGAACCAGAAATCGTTGTCTCCCTTATATGACTCATCGATAACACCCATTGAATTTGTTTGAATAACGCCAAAGTTCTTATATGTACTTGAACGAGGGACGACATGTGCTTCGTAACCTTCAGGCAGCTCCATTGCAACACCTAATGGGACAAGCTTAAATTCATCTTTTTTGATTGTTACATCTTCAGCTGCCCGAAGATCAATCCAGTCTCCCTGCTCAATTTTGCTGATTCTTGTTTGTGTTTCATCTAGATACTTGATTTTAATTTGCATTGTCATGTACTAGCTCCTTTAATTTTTATTGAGTATCATACAGTAAGGCTTGTTCTTGTGTCATTTTCATCAGTTATAAATTGAACGTCTTCAAAATCATGCTGTAAAGCATTGAAGTAAAGTTTTTCAATGATATTTTTGTTTTTACAGTAAATCGAAACGTAGCTATTATCTGCTATCAAAAGGACAAGTTCGCAATCACTGTCAGCAAACTCTTCATATGTATTGACTTGATTAACCATTTTTCCATATGGAAATGCTTTCAGTTCAACGAAAATGGTATAGTACTGATTCGTTTTTAATTGTTGCTCAAAAACTGCCCCCTCAACAATTGCGTAGTCATGAAAAAGCTCCTCATCATCGAGCTCTCCTTCTACAACAAAATAAGATTCCCCACTCGTTTGCCACCTATAATTAGCTATTTCTACCGGCTGCAGTATTCTCCATAGAAAATTTCCATATTCATTCGGTATTTGAAAACTAACTCCCCTATTCATGTATACCCCTTACTTAAACGATTTTTGTGAATACGAGTTTAATTATATACTCTGATGTCAGGTTTATGGAACAAGGAATCGACTGCCTTTTCAACCGATTATCTTTTACAGAATTTCCTCAGCCCTCCTCATTTAAAAGGTTCTTCAATGTTCATAACAACGGTAAGTTTTTCCTGATTAGATTCCTCGTTATCATCTACCCTTAGAAAAAAATGTCCCAAAACAAATAATCATTTTTGTAATCCTCGGTCGCCGTACCCATTAACACCCCACTTACAAGCCTCATGTATCCCGTACTTGCTATTCGAACATTGATAAGCACCTTCTCGTATCACATGGATTTGCTGTTGAATGATTTCAAATAAAGTTGAATAAAATAAGATCGAATCATCCAACAATTAACATTTATTCTTGCGGCAATAGGTGGTATTTATAATCCATAAGAAGGAAGGAAGCGTTGATGATAAAGCTTTGCCGAGAAGTTTGGATCGAAGTCAATCTTGATGCCGTTAAAAAGAATTTGCGAGCGATCCGCCGTCATATTCCACATAAGAGCAAAATTATGGCTGTCGTAAAAGCGAACGGTTATGGTCACGGGTCTATAGAAGTGGCACGCCATGCACTGGAACACGGGGCGAGTGAGCTCGCTGTTGCCAGTGTGGAGGAAGGAATCGTTTTACGAAAAGCTGGGATTACAGCACCTATCCTTGTGCTTGGTTTTACATCCCTTAGTTGTGTAAAGAAGTCAGCAGCTTGGAATATAACATTATCAGCATTTCAGGTTGATTGGATGAAAGAAGCAAACGAGATATTGGAAAAAGAAGCGAGTGCTAACCGGCTGGCCATTCATATTAACGTGGATACCGGCATGGGACGATTAGGTGTACGCACAAAGGAAGAACTTTTAGAAGTAGTGAAAGCCTTAAAGGCAAGTAAATTCCTCAGATGGACAGGAATTTTCACACATTTTTCGACAGCTGATGAACCGGACACAACACTCACAAAGCTGCAGCACGAAAAATTCATCAGTTTTCTCAGCTTTTTAAAAAAACAGGGGATTGAGCTGCCCACCGTGCATATGTGCAACACGGCTGCAGCTATCGCTTTTCCGGAATTTAGCGCTGATATGATCCGTTTAGGTATCGGCTTATATGGTTTATATCCTTCAGCCTATATTAAACAACTAAATCTCGTTAAGCTTGAACCTGCGTTAAGTTTAAAGGCACGCATCGCTTATGTGAAAACCATGCGGACAGAACCCCGAACCGTTAGCTATGGTGCTACATACATCGCAGAACCTAATGAAGTAATTGCTACACTCCCGATTGGCTATGCTGACGGCTATTCTCGTGCCCTTTCCAATCGCGGGTTTGTTCTTCATCGCGGAAAACGAGTGCCAGTGGCGGGAAGAGTAACAATGGATATGATCATGGTCAGTTTAGGAGAAAACGGTGAAGGTAAACAAGGAGAAGAAGTCGTGATTTACGGTAAGCAAAAAGGAGCCGAGATTTCCGTTGATGAAGTGGCTGAAATGCTCAATACGATTAACTATGAAGTCGTGTCTACATTAAGCCGCCGCATCCCTCGTTTTTATATAAGAGATGGCGAGATTTTTAAAGTATCAACTCCAGTATTATACGTGTAGAACATCTTAAAATGCTGAATCAAAATCCCTCTACCAGAGGGATTTTGTTTTTTCTGAAACTAAAAAAATCCCTCCTATAAGAAGAGAGATTTTCAACATATTTATACCTCAATAACTGATTGTTCAGGAGTATTATGATCGTGTCGAGAACGGAAATGCTCTTCTAATTCTTCAAGTGTACGCCCTTTTGTTTCCGGCATGAATTTGTACACAAAACCGATTGCCAATACACCTAAAGCCACAAATATAAAGAATGTAAAAGACAAACCTACAGAGCTAAGCAAGATCGGGAAAGCAAAACCGATCACAAAGTTTAATATCCAAAGGAAAAAAACACTTATCCCAGAACCAAGCCCTCTTAACCTTTGAGGGAATATTTCCGCTATGACAAGCCAAGTCACAGGTCCTACACACCCTTGCATAAAGGCAAGAAATAAAACGGTCAAAGAAAGCACTACATAAGGAAGTGCCATAGATCCATCAAGCACAATTGAGAAAATCGCAATCAATAGGAGCGCTGTAGTCGTCCCCGCCAAACCAATCAATAATATTGGACGCCGTCTCACTTTTCCGACCAGCCAAATCCCAAATATAACTGCAATAACTGATATCAGCCCATTTCCAATATTAGCGATTAAAGCCGCTTTTGTACCAAAACCAGATTCTTTAAGGATTTGTGTGCCATAATACATAATCGAGTTCACACCTGTAATTTGATTCACTATGGCAACACCGATTCCAATCCATAAAAGACGGCGCAGCCATGGTGTAGAAAAGTCCTTGAGTGATGCCTTTTCTAGTGCTGTATCTTTTTCTACCGCTTCTTGAATTTCTCTACATTCAGCTACTGCACGTTTATCTTCTCGAATTTGTTTAAGAACTCGCAGCGCCTCACTGTTTTTGCCTTTGGAGATTAGCCATCGGGGGCTTTCTGGTACCTTAAGCATACTGGCAAATAACATGATAGCCGGTACAGCACAAATGACAAGCATGTATCTCCAAACATGTCCCGTATTTGCCATTGTTACACCGAGGATCGCATTAAAAACATATGCTAAAAATTGCCCGCCAACAATCATTAGTTCATTTTGGGTTACCATACGCCCTCTCTTTTCATGCGGTGCCATTTCTGCTAAAAAGGCCGGCACCATCGCCGAGGCTCCTCCAACAGCCAGCCCCAGTAAAAAACGAAAGGCCACCATGACGAAAACGTTAGGTGCTAACGCTGTTCCCAGTGATGCCAGGAAAAATAAAAAGGAAAGATTAAGGATCATTTTACGGCGGCCATATCGATCAGCCAATCTTCCGCATAACAACGCTCCAAACGCGGCACCTAATAAAAGAATACTCGTAACAAGCCCTTCTGTAACCGGTGTTAAATCAAGCTGATCTGGCCTTGCCATAAAAGGTAAAGCTCCATTTATAACTCCGGTATCATATCCAAAGAGAAGCCCTCCAAAAGTTGCTGAAATCATTATTAATTTCAACCTTCGATTTCGATGTTCATTCATATCCATTTCCCCTGCCTTTATTAAGAATACTTAATAAGCTCTTTCAGTGTGGATATTGAGTCAAAACTAAAGTCATCTCTATCTTAGATTTTCGCCTCTGGATTTGTAACCGTTTACATTTTTAACCAATAGAATAAACCTAAGCTATTAGTTGTTATGTTGTAGTAATGTTTTTGTCACATTATTGTCATTTCTCATATTATCATAATTCCAAAAGCATTTTCAGTCAATATTATTTTCAGGATTATTTATTTCCGCTATGTGATGGTGATGTTTTGATCACCTCGTTGTGAAGTTAACTATTGGCAATTTGGAGTGTTATAAGTTCCCTTGAAGTTTTCCATTCACAAAAAATGTCCATATCGTTATAATGATGATGTTTAATCGCAAAAAGAGAAAATGATAAAGAGGGAATCAATATGAAGAAGATTTTGATCAGTATGATCGCAATCGTTTTAAGTATTACTTTGGCAGCTTGCGGATCAAATCACGCAGCCAAAAACCATTCAGATTCTAATGGGACGGAGCAAGTCTCTCAAGATACTCAATCTAATGAATATAGTCAGACAGAACAAAAGGCTGGCACGCCTCATTCAAAAAATCACAAGAAATTGATCGATGTTACATTAGATAGAGCAATAGATGGAGATACGATTAAGGTTATTTACAACGGAAAGGAAGACACAGTGCGCTACTTGCTCGTTGATACACCTGAGACGAAGAAACCAAATTCTTGTGTTCAACCATACGGTGAGGATGCGTCGAAACGAAATAAAGAATTGGTCAACAGCGGTAAGCTACAGCTGGAATTTGATAAAGGCGATCGCAGAGATAAGTATGGAAGACTGTTAGCATACGTTTATGTTGACGGCAAATCTGTTCAAGAGACATTATTGAAAGAGGGATTGGCCAGAGTAGCATATGTATATGAGCCTAACACAAAATACATAGACCAATTCAGACTAGATGAGCAAGAAGCAAAATCAGATAAACTGTCAATTTGGAGTAAGAGCGGTTATGTGACGAACAGAGGATTTAATGGCTGTGTGAAATAGAAAAACACTGTTTGTTAAAAAAAGCAGCAAACCTAGCAGAATGCAGTTTCCAAAGAATGAGAAAGAGATGATGGCGTGTCTAGTTTCCATTCTGCTTATCAAGCTAAAATCATGCAACTATACTTGTAAAATTTCCGCTGTATAGTAACAATAAAAAACACCCCTTCACGTCAATGTGAGGGGGTTATTTGTGTGTAAACATCTTTCCTATTTCATCATAAATCAAGAGATCCCTCTACCGTCGTTAGCGCGGTTTCATACATCTTACCCATTGGCATTCCTAAGCTTTCTCACTTCTTGAAGTGTTCGCTGACAGAATACGGTTCCGCTCGTTCGTTTTGTCTGCTGGACACTCCAATACTGTTTAAAGGTTGCGATACCTTATTCTCACCATCTTTTCAAAAGAAGGCAGCCATGTCATCAAAGGCCTTTGATGATGATTGATCATTAATTGTTCTTCGGTTGATCTCCAGACAATAACATCATTAGTTTTTTCGAAAGCTCTTCAAAGCTGTATTGAGATCCTTTGTGTGAGTGTAAATGTTCTTATACAAATCAAATAGTGTTTTATATTTTTGAACATTTTGTGCCTTTGGATAAAATGCAGCAGCCTCACGAATGAACTGCTCTGCACATTCTTCAAGTGATTCAAACCAACCGCTTCCAAAGGCAGCCAGCATTGCAGCCCCCATAGCTGGCCCTTGTTCATTTTCTAACTTAATTACCCTCGTATTGAAAATATCAGCTTGCATTTGCAGCCACGTATCATTTTTAGCTCCCCCACCAATAGAAACAACAGTATGAACTGATTTTCCCGCTTCGCGGAATAGCTCAATTGATTCATGTAAAGAGAATGTGATACCTTCCATTATTGCCCTCAAAAAGTGCTTTCTATTGTGGGCTCCATCCATTCCGATCAAGCTTCCCCGAATAGAAGAATCAGCATGCGGCGTTCTTTCACCAACCAAATAAGGAGTGTATAGCAGTCCATTGGCTCCTATCGGAATAGCTTCCACCCCCTGCAATAATTGCTCAAACGATTCGTTTGGTGCAAACGTTCTTTTAAACCAGTCCAAGCTGTATCCTGCAGCGAGCGTGACGCCCATCGTATAAAAAGAATCCTTTTTTCCATGGTTAAAAAAGTGGACTTTCCCTTTAAAGTCTCTTTCTTTTTCTTCTTCGTAGGAAAGTATGACCCCTGAGGTCCCAATACTGCATAAAGTTTTTCCGGAAGAAAGGATACCTGCTCCAATAGCGCCGCAAGCATTATCTGCTCCCCCAGCGTACACTTTTGTTTTTTCTAATAGCCCGGTCTTCGCGGCAACGTGCGGAAGCAGCGATCCTACACAATCATGAGATTCAACAAGCGGAGGACAAATATCTGCAGAAATACCAATTTGATTGCAAATATCATTGCTCCACTCCTTGCGAGTAATATGTAAAAGTAAAGTTCCTGCTGCATCGGAGTATTCGGTGTGAATGGCACCGGTCATACGGAATCGCACGTAGTCTTTCGGAAGCAAAAACACAGCAGTTTTTTTAAAAAGTTCAGGTTCATGTTCCTTTACCCATAACATTTTAGGTAATGTAAACCCTTCTAAAACACGGTTTTTTGTGATGTCAAGAAGATGATCGCCAAATTTCTCGGTCATCCTTATACATTGAGGCGTTGTTCTGGTATCATTCCAAAGAATTGCATTACGTAACACCTGACAATCTTTATCAAGCAGTACTAATCCATGCATTTGTCCCGAATAGCTTATCCCGTCAATATCCTTGGCTTGAACATTGGATATAGAAACCAATTCAGCCAATGCTTCAATTGTTTGCTGCACCCAGTCTTCAGGATTTTGCTCACTATATCCCGCCTTCTCTTGGATGAGCGGATACCTTTTGGACGTTTCTGCACAAACCTTGCCGTTTTGGTTAACTAAAATGGTTTTAACAGCACTCGTTCCAAGATCTATTCCAATGACATACTTCATTTTTTCACTCCTTGCCCTTTTAAAAAACCATTCACTCTAAATAAATCCTAATTATAGAAGTTACCCGTCATAACAACAAGCAAAAGGAAAGGAATCATGACGGGTAATTCAGTGACTTGGTATTGATAGCAGGATCTGGAGCTTATCCTGTTATACTTCCAAGATGTATTGGTTCAATATCGCTTTTAATTTCTCCTGTCTTCCAGATTCATTTTTAATTAATTTATGATTTAGCGCATATTGCTCAAGTGTGTGGAAATTAGCTCTTCCTTCTATAATTTCAAGACCAATCCCTTCAGTAAAGCTGCGGTAACGATGTTGAATCACATCTTCAAACACACGATCTTCGATTAATTTGTGGGCAACTTTCAATCCTCTTGCAAATGCATCCATCCCTGCAATATGGGCATATATTAGATCATCAGGCTCAAAAGAAGATCTTCTGACCTTCGCGTCAAAGTTTAATCCGCCGCTTCCTAGGCCGCCATTTTGCAGGATTTCGTACATTGCTAATGTCGTAGAATATAAATCCGTCGGAAATTCATCCGTGTCCCAGCCTAAAAGAGGATGACCCTGGTTTGCGTCAACAGAGCCAAGCAGACCATGTACTCTTGCCATGCGCAATTCATGTTCGAATGTATGCCCGGCTAATGTGGCATGATTGGCTTCAAGATTTAATTTAAAATGATTGTCTAAGCCATATTGCTTCAAAAAGGCAATGGTTGTTGCTGCATCTGTATCGTATTGATGGGTGGTCGGCTCTTTTGGTTTTGGCTCAATCAAAAACTGCCCTGTGTACCCGATTTCCTTCGCATAATCCACTGCCATATGCATAAATCTAGCCAAATTATCAAGCTCAAATTTTAAATCGGTATTTAACAATGTTTCATATCCTTCACGGCCGCCCCAAAATACATAGTTCTCAGCGCCAAGCTCTTTTGCTGTTTCTAACCCTTTTTTCACTTGTGCTGCAGCATACGCAAACACATCTGCATTGCAAGAAGTCGCGGCACCATGGACGAAACGGGGATTCGTAAACATGTTTGCGGTATTCCATAATAGCTTAACGCCGCTATTTCTCATGTAATCTTTAATCATGCCCACGATCATATCTAAATTTTGGTTTGTCTCTTTTAGCGTACTGCCTTCTGGTGCAATATCCCGGTCATGAAAAGCAAAGAATGGTGCATCTATTTTTTCTAACATCTCAAATGCTGCTTCTACTCTCATCTTCGCTAGATCCATGCCTTTATAGTGATCCCATGGTCTTTGCATCGTAGCTGCTCCAAAAACGTCTGTACCATCAGCAGTAAATGTATGCCAATAGGCAATAGAAAATCGCAAATGCTCTTTCATCGTTTTTCCGCCGATTACTTCTTGAGGATTATAATATTTAAATGCTAAAGGATTAGTCGAATCTTTCCCTTCGTAAACCACTTTGTTTGCGCTTCCAAAATAGTTGGTTGAACTGGAATGAGATTGAGCCATGTGATTTCCCCCTTAAAAATAAATTCAAAACATGATCATTCAAATACAAATGCATTTTATTTCATATTGTAAGTTACCTATTAGTTTGTTGTTTAAACAAACTAACTTATTTTCATCTTATATAACCTCATCAGTATTTTCAATATTTTTTTTAGTTTTTTATGAACACATTAGATATAATAAAGGGAAGATTCGCTATGTACTATGTTCATACTTAATTTAAAGATTAAACAAATGGAGTGGATGAAGTGGATATCGCTGATCAAACCTTTGTCAAAAAAGTAAATCAAAAGTTATTATTAAAAGAAATTCTTAAAAATTCACCTATTTCAAGAGCAAAATTATCTGAAATGACTGGATTAAATAAATCAACTGTTTCATCACAGGTAAACACGTTAATGAAAGAAAATCTGGTATTTGAAATAGGTCAAGGACAATCAAGTGGCGGAAGAAGACCTGTCATGCTTGTTTTTAATAAAAAGGCAGGATACTCCGTAGGAATAGATGTTGGTGTGGATTATATCAATGGCATTTTAACAGACCTTGAAGGAACGATCGTTCTTGATCAATACTGCCATTTGGAATCCAATTCTCCAGAAATAACGAAAGACATTTTGATTGATATGATTCATCACTTTATTACGCATATGCCCCAATCTCCGTACGGGCTTATTGGTATAGGTATTTGCGTGCCTGGACTCATTGATAAAGATCAAAAAATTGTTTTCACTCCGAACTCCAACTGGAGAGATATTGACTTAAAATCTTCGATACAACAGAAGTACAATGTGCCTGTTTTTATTGAAAATGAGGCAAATGCTGGCGCATATGGAGAGAAAGTATTTGGAGCTGCAAAAAATCACGATAACATTATTTACGTAAGTATCAGCACAGGGATAGGGATCGGTGTTATTATCAACAATCATTTATATAGAGGAGTAAGCGGCTTCTCTGGAGAAATGGGACATATGACAATAGACTTTAATGGTCCTAAATGCAGTTGCGGAAACCGAGGCTGCTGGGAATTGTATGCTTCAGAGAAGGCTTTATTAAAATCTCTTCAGACTAAAGCGAAAAAACTGTCCTATCAAGATATCATAGACCTCGCCCATCTGAATGATATCGGAACCTTAAACGCATTACAGAATTTTGGATTCTATTTAGGAATAGGCCTTACCAATATTTTGAATACTTTCAACCCACAGGCCGTAATTTTAAGAAATAGCATAATTGAATCGCATCCTATGGTTTTAAATTCAATGAGAAGTGAAGTATCATCAAGGGTTTATTCCCAATTAGGCAATAGCTATGAATTATTGCCATCTTCCTTAGGACAGAATGCACCGGCATTAGGAATGTCCTCCATTGTGATTGATCATTTTCTGGACATGATTACAATGTAATTTTTTATGGAATGGACAGCTCATCTTTAAAGATGAGTTTTTTTATTCTAGGGGTATTTCTGAAGCAATAGTGACATAGGCACCTTCTCATATGAAAAAGGAGTTCTAAAATAGAAATCTCCTTTTTCATGTGCAAATTATTTTTCTTTATAACGAAAATATCTAAAGTCGGCCGGAATATGATTACCACTGGTATCTTGGCATTGCATCCCTACAAAGGCCCCTGTGAAGAATCCTCCCCCACGGATGTAATCATCTGATAATTTTTTCGATTCCAGTGCAATGTCAATTTTGTGCCAATCTTCTTTGTTAAAAGAATAGAAATAATAATATTTGTCCTTTTCAATATTTACTCTTAAATATACATACTTTACTTCACGAGGAATAACAATTTTATTGTGTAATGGCTGTGAAAAAGAAAAGTTGTCACATATTGTTAATTCAAGAATGCGGCCAAGTTCTTCATCATGCGTGACTTGAAGAGCCGTCCAGTTCTCTGTATTGTAGTAATTCACCAATCCAGCGGCTTGTTGAAAATTTTCCGGATAAAACTCAACAGCAGTTTCGGCTTCAAAATGGAGACTTTGCCAGCGTCTGGCTACAAATGCCTGAGTAAATGTCGAGGTCAATGATTCATGACCGAATAATCGTAAATGATTTGGCGCTTGAGTCAATGAACCTAATTCATTCGTGAATGGAATCCTTAAAGTTTGAAAATTTATATTTAATGTTGAATCTTCAAATTCATCAACTTCCGGGTACGTTGCTTCAAATATTGTTTCGGGTATAGAAGGTGCATCTACCTCCAAGCTTCCTTCTTTTCCACCTACTACATAGGGCCATTCATCTTTCCAGTAAAGTTTTTGAATAGCTGTTTCTCTGCCCAAAGGACAGTATCCTCTCTGCTGAAAAATTGAATCATCGTCAGGATGAATAGGACGTCCCGTTAAATGAGCTAAATACCACTCATCTGTATGTGTTTGAACAATGGATGCATGACCACATTTTTGCAATGGATTTCCTGGGTCATGCCATGACGTTAAGATTGGATTATCGGGATGAACTTCATATGGCCCCTCAATATTTGCAGAACGGGCAATTGTAGCAGCATGTTCGTACCGTGTTCCTCCTTCTGCAGTTAATAAATAATAATAGTTCCCGATATGATAAAGGTGCGGAGCTTCTGTCAGTTTTCTATCCGTTCCTTCAAATATAACTTTTGGTTTACCGATTAATTTTTGCTCTTTATCAGAATATTCCTGTATAACAATTCCTCCAAATGAGTGCCGATCAATACGGTGATCCCATAACATATTTAATAAATACTTTTTTCCATCCTTATCATGGAACAAAGAAGCATCAAATCCCGAGCTATTTAATGTAATCGGCTCACTCCAATCACCATTAATCGTTTCACAAGTAACTAAATAATTGTGACAATCTTTCCATGCACCATCTACTACCTTAACATCCGTATAGATAAGCCAAAACTTCCCATCACTATAGCTTAAACATGGTGCCCAAACCCCACCTGAATTTGGATTTCCTTTCATGTCTAATTGTGAAACTCTCTGTAATGGATGTGCAACTAAGTGCCAATTTACTAAATCTTTTGAGTGGTGTATCTGGACTCCCGGAAACCACTCAAATGTAGATACAGCGATATAATAATCCTCTCCTACCCTACAAATACTTGGATCGGGATTGAATCCTTTAAGTACTGGATTGGTAATCTTCATTTGGGACTCCTCCTCAGTTTATTTTCTTTTTTAAGCTTTGAAATCATCAATATGATCCAAATAAACTTTGTCTCTATTCTCTAATTCTCGAACCATGTTTTTATATTTTTTCTCATCTAAGTTATAGAAATTAATATCAATTAAAGCTAGAACCAGCAAGAACACGGGAATAATGGTTGTTGTAATTAAAATCCCCGTTAATGCCGCCGGGGTTTGTGCCTGATTTGCCACATATCCAAACTTATCAAGAACCAGACCCGGAACAACTCCTCCTAAGGCCATACCAAACTTAAAGAAAAATCCGATTATAGCGTAAATGAGCCCACCCATTCTTTTCCCAGTCCTGTACTCTCCATATTCTATTGTTTCAGGAATAAGCGCCCACATATATCCCCCGGCAGTGAGACTTCCAGCAGCAGCGATTAATCGACAGAAAAGTATGAGGTAAACATTACTTGGCGGAACAAACAGTAAAGCTAAGAGGCCGATAATATTCAGTAATAATGCATAGTTTAGTAATTTCTTTTTCCCCAAAAATTGATGAAGCCTTGGAATAAACGGTAAAATGACCAAAGCGGGCAAACTTCCTATCAAACCGTACCACTTCACCAAATCCTCTCTTTCTAAGTTATACGTTACGTAGTAAATGCCAACCGAATTACTGATGGAATTCACTCCAAAAATAATAATAAAGAAAATACTTAATACAACAAGTGGACGATTAACACGAAACTGCTCAAATATATCCGTAAATTTAATTTTCTCTTCGGATTTTTGAAGAGTGACCCGCTCTTTTGTGCTTTTAAAACAAAAGATTAAAAGGCACCCGCCTATCATTCCCAAAATACCCATGGTTAGTTGCCAGCCAAGAGACTCGTTGCCGGAAGTATCGCTTAAATAAGCAGCCAGTAAGGGAACAAAAAATGCAACGACAAGTCCCCCAAGATTCGCAAATAACATGCGAACAGAAGTTATACTAACCACTTCTTGATTATTTCTAGTCATTGCAGAAGTTAACGCGCCATATGGAACGTTTATCGTTGTGTATGTAAGCGACAAGCCAACATAGGTTATATAGGCATATATTAATTTCCCCATATCCGAAAAGTCTGGTGTTGTAAAACAGAGTATTGCCAGTATGACAAATGGAAAAGCTCCGAATAAAAGATACGGTCTAAAGCGTCCAAATCTGCTGTTCGTTCTGTCAACTATTGTTCCGATAAAAGGATCAGCGAGAGCGTCGATTATTCTAACCACTAAAAACATAGTACCGGCTGCTGCTGCCGATAAACCAAAAACATCTGTATAGAAGAACAAAAGATACGTAGACACTGTTGCATAAATTAAATTACAAGCAAAATCTCCAGACGCATATCCAACTTTTTCAACCATGCTAATCTTCTTTACATTTTCACTGAGCATGATTTCTCCCCTTTTCGATCCTTTAATATGGAACAGTGTGAAATGATATAATGATTTCTCGATTTATGGGCAGCAAACGTTTGTAAAGCGCTTTCAAAAGAGCGTAAAAAAATTATAGTGATCTACTTTCCCAAAGCATTTTCATCATCTAAATGGTGATCAGTAAACAGGAAATTCATCTTTTTTCTATACCCGCAAAGGATAAAAACCTCATTCTTTATATTGTTTAGTAGCTCCATTAAATCGATCCTCTTATCCCCCTTCCATCCATATATAGCAAGAACCATATCTTATGGACAATTAAAGTTCAGCTGATTAGTTTGTTGATCAAACAAACTAACTTGAGTTAATATTATAAAATACTGTCGGCTTTTTCAACATTTTTTTCAGAAAATTCAACCTGATCTGAGATAAATATTGGTTTTATCTTCTTTTTGTATATTCAGTTTTTAACTATTTAAGTAATGTCGCGTATCAATTAATGACGCTGGGTCCTTTTTTGATACAGTTCGCTACTTACTGTAAACACTCCAAAAGCTAAAAAACAGATCTCCTATGTAACCATGTGACGAAAATGCATCTAATCGAAATAAAGAATGGGTTAAAAGCGGTAAGCTTCAATTAGAGTTTGATACAGGTGATTGCAGAGATCAGTATGGAAGGCGCTGTTAGCTTAGGTTTATGTTGATGGCAAGTCTGTTCATGAAACACTTTTGAAAGACGGATTGGCCAGAGTAGCTTATATGTCCGCAACTTTAAAAATTGAGTAATACTTCTACCGCGCGTTAACTGGAAAAACAGAACCGTTTGCAAATTGCTTTGAGTGAAACCCGAATGGAGTACCTAGTTCCCACCCTGCTTACCAACCTTAAATGGACAGAGATCATGACAACTTTGCCTGTGAAAGATAATTGAAAGCTTGCGGCTTTCTTTTATTCTTTAAACCAAAGAGACGCTCAGTAAGAATTTCGGGGATAGCCTCTTTAAACAACCATCTAGATTTTACACTGAAAAAGCTTTTGAATAATGAACGACACCTTTTACATTTTCGAGAGAATCCTTTGATAACTCTATAGCCATAAACACTTCGTAAGGCACCTCAAATGGGGCTTTGATATTCCATAAACTAGCTGGCTTAAAACCAAACTTTGGATAATAATCTTTATGCCCTAACACAATGGCTGAACGATAACCAAGCTCTTTTGCTTTTTTTAAAGCAACATGAATTAATTGACTCCCGATCCTTTTCTCTGATACTCAGGTGCAACAGAAACCGGAGCAAGCGCTAAAGAATCGACTGCGTTATCACCATCCACGATTTTTATTCTAGATAAAAGAATATGCCCGACGATCTCTTTTCCGTTTAAAGCGACTAATGAAAGCTCAGGAATAAATGCATCTGATTTTCTAATCTTATTTACAAGGAAATGCTCCTTCTTGTCGCTATATTTTTCATTTAAAAAAGCTTTTTTAACAATGTCTTCAGTCGTATTATATTCATGCGTGAGTTCTTGTCTAATGAAAAATTCCATTTTTTAGTCTCCTGTTCTTTTTGTTAGTTTACTTTATTCTATAATAGGCACTTCCCTAACGAATAGTTATCCTACTTTAATTAACCTTCAGATTATTAACTTAAGCCCCTGTCAAATTATCCTGCTGTTTCATAGACATTACCATTCATTTTAATATATTAGTAACATACTCAGAAGCAAGCTTACTCATATAAACCCTTTCGATCAACCCATATGAGATAAGGGATCCCGCGCGCATCAAAATCCGGTTAAAATCATTTCATTTCACCTTATAAAGATTACAAAGAAACCTTTTTACAACGCTAATAAGTTCTAAACAAAATTCTTCAGTAATAATTGTTATTTGGGAACGGTATTCTTTTTCCAAACATCTCTCAGCTGTTAAATCACTTAACACATCTCCATCTATGTCTCTACGTATTTTAATATTAAGGTATTGTACTTTGATCAAATGTCTCTTCACTACTGCCACATTGGTATAAACTTATATTTGTTATTAAAATTGAAACAAAAGAGAATAATAGAAATTAATTCTGTATCAGCTTATTTAATATGTTAATTTTCTTTTGGTCTTTATTATTCTTCTTTGTTCTTCTATAGCTATCTAATAAAGACCTATTATAAACCTTGAGGTAATCATCAATAGTTAGCAAATAATATTTTGCCCCGTCATCTTCAAATATCTCTAAATTATTATAGTCTACATCTGCAAATGGTTTTAAATCCTCAATGTAAGCAATGCCTATTTTTGTATTAGTTTTCTTAAATTCATGCTCATGTAAATCAACCATTTTGTATCCATGCAGTTCCATCACTTTTTTTAGTTTTTCCCACTTTTCCTCTAAAAAAATTAAAGGAATAAGGAGATCAATATCTTCTGGAGAAAAGTCTAACCCAGTTACCTTTTCAAGATCTAAAGAGCCATATAATAATGGAATGATGTCTAGCTCTTTATTAAAAATTTTAGCTATATTGATAAATTCATTATACAATTTCATTTTCCATCCCCGATATTTGGTAATTAATTATTTAAGATTCAACTGCCTCTTGAATTTTCATAAGTCCTTCAATACTAATACCTCAAAGGGTTATTTTTTCAATAATCCTGAAAGTCATCTGTACAATATCTAAAAAGCCTTAAATACTGAATTAAAGAAAAACATCAATATGATAATGGCTAGCACAACAACAATTTCAAAAGTATGTGAACTGCCATCTTCTTTTTCTCGTTCTTTCTTCTCCCTCATTTGCTCCCTATACTTTCTTTGTATTTCATCCTTTTTTTTATCCATCTTACTCGACCCCTTTCATCATAAAGTAAAGTCAAGCAATTCTGAAATTTCCCATCCCTTTCTGTTGACACTTAATTTAATCCAATCCTCATCATCAGCATATGGTTTTTTGAAATGGACAACTAATTGAATCATTCATTTCTCAGCCCGACCTTTAGAATCCTTCCCTAATTACGTAAAACCATTTTAGCTGTTGTCCCATGGCTTGTCGAACTGAACTAGAGCCATATAAAACTTAGATTTTTTCAGTTTCTATTAAAAAAGAGTATTACATGCACTTATACTCTTCTACCCAGTCGTGATATTTTTCATAAAGTGGACGTATTCGTTTGAAATCAAGAGCTATGACTTCACATCCACGATCATCATAGATAAAGAAAATAATGTCTTTTGTAATGTTCACAAAGAAAACATCAGGGTAATCAATAGAGTAACCTCCGAATTTCGGTTTTAATGGAAAATCCTCGTTACTGGCTGCTTTAAGTAATTCAGTCACACGTAAGTCTCGAGGTTTGCATAACAAGGAAAATTGTTGCATCTCGTATTCTTCAGCTTTATTGATTTCGAAAGGGTAGGGATATGTCTTCACCAGAATTTGATTCAAATGATTTTTACACTTTAGAAACGGTTGATAGACCTTTAATTTTCTTATACATTTCTCTTTCTTGTGCTTATACATATTCGTCACGAGGAATATGTCATCGTTTTGTTCAAATAATTCATTAAAAATGATTGTTATTTGCTCATATACAACTTGGAACCTCTTAAGATTCAATTCTTCTTTCTCTTTGAGTTGATAGATATTTTCCCCAAGACAAAAATGGATTCCTATGCCCCATTGATTATAGATGCTAGGAATGAATTCGAGGTTTTGAAACCTTTCCTCCATATACTCCATTATCTTCATTTAGACATTCTCACTTTAGGAATATGATCTTTTTGGAATATCAACAACTCATGCAGTTCGATGTTTTGATAGGGCCAGACTTTATCAAACAGCTCTCTCGGATACCGCTCCATTTCGTTATTATATAGCTTTCTGACAGTTGGATACTCATGATCAATATCTCTGGAAAGTTTCCGGATACTGATCTTTCTTTGGTCTATAATCGTTTTTAACTTTGATTTAATCATATTCTCACCTTTTAGTTATTTTTGATCACTTAAAATGATCATTAAGTTTATAATGGATCCTTGACCTCGCTGAATTTAATAATCCCGCTCTTCATGTTCAAATCCATAAGTACCTTTTATCCACACATCGCCGTAGCCTGGACTTTTTGTTATTTCCAACTGATCACCTTCTACTCGGTCTGCTGCACTGTAGTCCAAATAACTTCCTGTGAATTCTTTCTCGCTCCTTGATAATATCCATCAGTTAGAGCTATTCTGCTAAGTTTCATATTTAGAGTACAGTCTTTATTATTGTGTATTGTGAATTTATAACCAAGTGAGGTCAAAATTCCGGTCGATCAAAACAAAGTCTACATTTGTTTAATCCACCGTTAGCTTTGCTTCAGCATTCGGAAGAGTAAAACTTGAGACTAAGCCTAAGCAAACCAAAGTTAAACGATTAACCCTTTTCATCCCTCTCTCCCTTACCCATTTATGGCATAATTCGGTAAATAAAAGGGCTTTTTGACCGTGCATAAGGAAAAGGATTGTGATGATTTAAGCTACGCTGCTACCCTCCCAATGTTTTGCAGGAAAACCGAGTCCCAGATCCAAAATATTACGGCAAATGAGACGCTAAACAAGTAAATTTCATATCCCATCAGAAAGTTTAAGGTGTTTTTTGGATCAGTAATGAAAGCGAAGAATAACCATACTAAGAAGGAAAAGAATATGTATATGAGTAAATATTTCGTGTTAAACCTTTTTGGATTGCGATTTAAGAAATATTGAACAGGTGCAGCAAAGATTAAATAAAAGATAAAGAGAAGAACACTTATTAGGAAGTATGGTATGTAGCCGTCATAACCAATGCCAAAAACATAAACAACAGCAGCTGATAACGCGGACAAGACATGAACAAATATGATCCTTAAAACTTGCATGTTTATAACCTCTTTCTTAATGAATGCTTCTTCAACATTGTCTAGATCCTCCTTAAAATCACTTTAAAACTACTGTTCTACTCAGAAATTAAACATCTTGGTCGCATTTCTCATTCTTCCGCCATTGAATAGTATTTCGGCGAGTTATTGCAACAGGTATTAATAGTAGAGTACCGACAATAAGCAACATAAAAAAGATCACAAACAGCGCACCTGTTCCCGGAACAATTTCTTCATAGGTAATAAAGCGCTCCTTCCCCTGCAGGACGAAGAACCGAGAATTTTCGAGAAAGGCCAGATGAAAAGCGATAGACGTCCATAAGCTTCCTGTTACAATACGCAGGAGTTGAAGGATGAATCCAAAACCCAACAATAAAACGATGTAATCTAATGTGATAGCAGGTGATTCAATTCCAGCTATATATTGTAAACCACTTACAATTATTGGTGCAAGCACAAACAGGATTGGCTGTAGGAGTAAGGCCATAAAACAGTTCCAACGCTTATTTAGAGCATAGTACACAGTCCCACGAAAAGTTAATTCCTCTGGAAAAGCTTCATAAAAGAAAGCGATAATCATATTTAAGAGCAATGCTGACACTAAATGGACAGAGAAGTGAAATTGTGTAACTTTGATCCAGCCTAATAAATGGGCGATAGCGAAACCAGATCCGGATAATACAATCACATACATTGCTCCCATAATGGCTTTCGGAATGGCTTGCCGCCATCCAGACAGTCCTATAGAATAAAATGGTCTACTAGACATCCGTTTAAGAAGAATGTAGAGCAACGGGACAGTTATTAATGTAACTAAACCTGCTTGGATGCCTTGCTTCAAAAGCTTGGAAGCTCCTGCTTGGCTAGCCATTGAACCAACTAAAGTAGCAAAAAACAAAGCAAATACGAATGTTCCCCAACTGAGCAAGACAGTTCCTAACCATTTATGATGATTGTCTTGTTTTCCGCTTTTGGTAAGATGAATTTGCATTTGTGTATCCCTCTCACATCATTCATATTAAGCACTATAAGCCCCACTATCACTATACGTTCTATAGCTGTTATAGTTTCAAATTTCTGCATTACCCCTCTTGCAATTCCACTCTTCCTCTAAAATAGCGTAATAATATTCATCCCACCATTCATTGCCTTTTGGAATACATTTTTTAAAAAATCCTTCTCTTCTCATTCCAATCTTCTCCATAACTCGGTATGAGGGAATATTATCAGGTTGACACGTAGCTATAATCCTATGTAAGTTCATTTCTTTAAATCCATATTCCAAAATAGCTTGTGCTGCCTCAGAAGCATACCCTTTATTTTGATAATTCGGATTAAACACCCACCCAATTTCATATGTATGTTCACCAAAATACTTATAAAAAACAATATGACCTATAAGACAGTCTTCATCTCTTAGTATGACAGGGAATTTTTCAGCGTTATCACCTTTGTTTTTATTTACAAATGCCTTTGCATCTTCTTCAGTAAAAACCCCTTCAGGTATATACTTCATTACATTACTATCAGATGTATACTCATATACAGCCTGCCAATCTGTGAATGCAAATTCACGTATCAATAACCTTTTTGTTGTGATATGCATTAAAGTAACTCCCCTCTAATATACTTAGTCTTTATTTCAATATGAAGACAACAATAACCTCTTTAAAACTATTCTTATTCAACAATATTGCCTCTTGCTAGAACAACTCAAGGATTACTGACTGTGAACAAGCAATGGAATATGATTCTCAAAAATAATTCCCTTACCCTTCTCATAATTTGCAGGAGGCTTTTTTGTTTTTTAAGATAACATTAATTTTCCTTATTCATTTAAATATTACAAAATATTACATATTTAATATAGGAGGGCTTGTGTTGGAGCAAATGATCTCTTCTTCTAAAGTCGGAGTAAAAATATTGGATATTTTATTGAGAAAGGCTCATTTGAAGTTGCAAGTAGAGGTCACACTTCTTAAATATGTATTATCCCCCTCAAAAATTTTGAGGGGGGATTTTTATGATTTGTGTCCTCCAGTAAGCTTTATCGGCTTATAAGAGACTTAAATGAAGCACTTAAATTGATTAACCATTTTAAGAATTAAACATTTCTCAAAAACAGATTTTATTTCTGGATTTACGACGCATCTCAAATAGTCTCGATAGCAATTCTTTGTTAAATTCAAGTGCCTCATAGACTAGAAGATCCATATCTTCAATATGTTGCTCATCTAAGGACGGTTTTTCAATTTCTGATACGTCAATCAAATCTTATTTAAACTACGTTAAATGTTCTGGAAACATCATTGATGTCCATTTCATTAAATTATGTTGTCTCATTGTTTATATGTACACGATGATTCTTTCTAAAGTAGTACTCAACTAGTTTCAGTTACAAAAAACATTCTATAAATCATAATTGATCCCTTTAAAGTCACGAAACCTATATAAAAATTTCTATCTGACCGATATTTCGTCCTTCTCCCCTGCTATAAACGTATTAAATAAAATAATACCCTCATCGGTATTCTCCTTTAAATATATAACTCCTAATTCACCATTTAATACAGAAAGAATTAAATATAACTTTCATACAAACTGGTTAAGGCAACTTATCATCCCTATTTCCCTGAATTCCCCAACCTTGTTGATCCCCTTAAGGGAAAACTAAATGTAAAACAAATTCATCGAGTTTTTCTTTAAAAAACCATTCACATTTTTACGTTTAAGCAGCATTCTCCTTTTTACAGGAAAGAATCATTCCGTCTGAACATTACGATATACATATAGTATCCGAATGATATGGCGAAGGGCGGAGGTTATAGTGAAAACGAGTATTATTGTTCTGACTTATAATCAATTAGCTTTAACAAAACAATGCTTGGAGAGCATATGGAAGCATACGAATAATGACTGTATAGAAGTAATTGTTATAGATAACGGCTCTCATGACGGTACACGTGACTACCTCAAACAGATAACTTCAATTAAGGCGATTTTTAATAAAACGAACGAAGGCTTCGCAAAAGCCTGTAATCAGGGTCTTGAAGTTGCCTCAGGGGACAATATTCTTTTTTTAAACAATGATACTGTTGTAACAAATCAATGGCTGGAGCCAATGATCAAGCTGCTTTATCAGGATGATAAAATCGGCATGGTCGGGCCTGTAAGCAATTATGTCAGCGGTCCGCAGCAAGTTCCCGTTAACTACACAAACGTTGAAGAAATTGAAGATTTTTCTCGTCTTTACTGTTTGCAGCAGCGAGGCAGATCAAAAGCTGTATTGAGGCTGGTCGGATTTTGCCTGCTTGTCAAAAAGAAGGTGTTGGATGAAGTCGGCGGTTTTGATGAACGTTTTGTAGGCGGTTCATTTGAGGATGATGATTTAAGCCTCCGCGTACTGCAAGCGGGGTATCAGCTAAAAATCGCCCTTGATTCGTTTGTCCACCATCACGGTCATGCCACGTTTACAGGCAATCCAGATTTAAGCATCAGTCAATTATACGAAGAAAACCGGCAACGCTTCATCGATAAATGGAAGGTGGATGTAACAACATTCTTTGACTCCCAGCCCCAGCTGACAGCACTTGTGCCAGCGGAAGCCGACTCTATCTTACATATCGGTTGCGGCACGGGAGCTGCGGGGACAGAGCTTTTGAACCGGCAATCCTGTTTATTGTATGGGATTGAAAAGGATGAGTTATTGCAGACCATTGCAAGCCCCTATTACGAACAAGTCATTTCGGCAGATGTGGAAACATGCGACCTCCCTTACCCTGAGTCCTTTTTCGATGTCATTTTGATCGGTGACCTTTTAAACTGCTCAAAAAATCCCAGACATACAATTGAGACTCTTGCCGTTTATCTAAAGCCTTCTGGCTCGCTGATTTGCAGCATCCCAAATACTGCCTATGCAGATACATTTTTCTCTTTATTATGTGGTGCATCGACGTACACACATTTCATCACACCTCGCAACGTAAATACCCTATTTCCTGAATATCTTTATGACATAAAATCCATCACCTCCCATTCCTCCGATACTGAATCAAACATACAGCTCTTTTTACAAGAACTTCAATTCCTTGCCGGGCAATTTGGTTTGTCTTTGGATCACTTGTCAAAACATGCCCATATTGATTACATGTTTGTCCATGCCATAAAGAAAAAACAGAATAAAACGGAGGTGGCGATGTGATTTCAATCAGTTTATGCATGATTGTAAAAAATGAAGAGGCTGTTATTGGCCGATGCTTAGATTCTGTGCAGGAGATAGCTGATGAGATCAATATTGTGGATACCGGGTCAGTTGACAAGACGAAAGACATTGCTGCTCGCTATACAGACCGAATCTTTGATTTTAAATGGATTGACGATTTTGCGGCAGCCCGAAATTTTTCGTTTCAGCAGGCGACATCCGACTATATCTTATGGCTTGACGCCGACGACGTGTTTACCAAGAAAGATCAAGAGCTGTTATTGGATTTAAAAAGAACGCTTGACCCGGATATAGACGCGGTCTCAATGAAATACCATTTGGCTTTTGATGAAGAAAATAACGTCACATCCAGCTTAAGGAGATACCGGCTCGTAAAACGGGAAAAGAGCTTTAAATGGATCGGCGCGGTTCATGAATACCTAGAAGTATATGGGAAACTTCACCACAGTGATGCAGCGGTTTCTCACCTGCCACTTAGCCGTGACGCAGATCGCAACCTCCGAATTTATGAAAAAATGGTCTCGTCAGGAAAGGGTTTTTCTCCAAGAGATTTATTTTACTATGCGAACGAGTTGTGTGATCACGGAAAAATGGAGCAAGCGATTGAGTACTATTTACGTTTTTTACAAACGAAGCAGGGATGGGTCGAGGATAATATCAGAGCGTGCAATAAATTAGCAGACTGCTATCATTCATTGGGACTGAAGGAAAAAGAATTAAGCTGGGTGCTCCACACGCTCGTCTATGGACCGCCTAGAGCAGAAACCTGCTGCAGGCTGGGATACTCTTTTTTAGAAAAAAACGATTTTCAGAGTGCGGTCTATTGGTATGAAAAAGCAATAGAAAACAAAGGAGCAGAAAACCTGGCTTTTCAAAACCGCGCCTGCGCGAGCTGGCTTCCCCACCTGCAATTAGCCGTCTGCTACGATAAACTCGGCCAGCATCAGCTTGCCTATCAGCATAATGAATCGGCATTACAATACCGCCCCCATGATTCAAGAATGCTAGCCAACAAAAAATATTTTGAAGATATTCTAAAGATGCAGAACGGCTCCGGGGGTGAACATCATGGAAATCAATAAAAATTCACTTGCTGATTCTATGAAAGAGTATGAGCTAAAAGATAAAGAGTATTACAAAGGCATCAACTGGCAGCTATTTGATCTGATAGAACCGCATGCGAAAACCATTCTTGAAGTTGGATGTGCTGAAGGCTTGTTTGGCGCAGCTGTGAAGAAAAAAACGAATTGCTCCTATTATGGGATCGAGTCTTATCCACCAGCTTCCGAAAAAGCAACACATTATATTGACGAAGTAATAACGGGAGACATTGAAACACTGAAGCTGCCTTTTCAAAAAAACACATTTGATCACATTATCTTCGGTGATGTTCTGGAGCACTTAATAGACCCGTGGGCAGTTTTAGGTAACATCAAGCCTTACGTAAAAGAAACAGGGAGTATCTTGGCAAGCATCCCGAATATCGGACATATCTCGATTTTCGAAAGTCTGCTGTCCGGCAAATGGACGTATATACAGGCAGGGCTGCTCGATAAAACACACTTCCGTTTTTTCACCTTGGAGGAAATGAAAAAGATGTTTCATGAAACAGGCTACAAGATCAGCCAAATCGAGCCTATTGTTTTTACGACTCATTATTATGAAAAAATGATCAGCAAACTTGCTTATGTCAGATCATGCATGGGAATTCACCATGCAGATCTTGAGGAGGAGGCCAGAGCCTATCAATATGTCATAAAGGCAGAGAAAAGATGAATCAGCATACAAACGAAAATTCAATTAGCTTCATTACATGTGTGAATGACGATACCCTTTATGATCTCTGTCTAAGACATATTCAGTCTCTTTCTGTACCGCCGCATATGAAGGTAAAATTAATCAATATCCGAGACGCAGACAGTATGGCGTCCGGCTACCAGGCGGCAATGGAGGACTCTGACTCAAAATATAAAGTGTATTTACATCAGGACACATTTATCATCAATCGTTCCTTTATTTATGATATTCTCCATGTCTTTCAGCAGAATGATCAGCTTGGCATGATAGGCGTCATAGGAGCTGAAGAAGTGCCGCAAAGCGGGATTTGGTGGGAGGCTTCTAAAAAAGCCGGAAAAGTCATTGAATACCGCAGTACGTACAACTATTTATTATTTGATGAAATAGATGAAACTGTGAAAACAGTTCAAGCATTGGATGGTTTATTGCTAGCTACTCAGTACGATGTTCCATGGCGAAAAGATATTTTTGACGGATGGCATTTATATGATACTTCTCAATGTTTTGAGTTCAGAAAAAAAGGATATATAGTGGGCATCCCTCATCAGAAAGAGCCTTGGGTCTTACATGCATGCGGCAACGAGTTTGATACAAACCAGTATTCTTATTACCTTAAAAAATTTTTGGAGGAATATTCCGAGACATGATAAGATTTCAATACCACGACAAAGAAACCTACTGTTTAAAAGTAGGTTTCTTGTTTCATATGCTTGAAATTTTTTAAAAAAGTGATTTTTTAATTCTCTATTATTAAGGGAACCTAATAGCATTTATATCTAGGTTTAGTGCGTTGCTGCCACTCACATTACTTACTGTTGTGAAGATTATCCTAATCTCATAAGAAGTCGTGCCTGTGACCGTTGTAGCATCTACATACGTTGTAGCAATTGGAAATCTTGACGTAATTGCAGCGTTGATATTTCTTTGGACGGAGCGTGTATCTACTAATACTCCGTTTCTATAAATTCTGGTTTGAAAAGTAAAGTTTGAGTTAGCTGTCGTTGTAACATCTACAGAAATGGCAAGGTCTAATTTTATTAATTGTCCTGCGACTGTTGGCACACTTAAAGTACCAATCGACGTTTCAGTACCGTTAATAGCAAGCGGAACGGGGCCTGCTATTTCACTGTAAAACAGCTGTGGATTTGCCCCGGTTGAACCGGTTGGTCCTGTTACTCCCGTTGCTCCTGTTGGTCCTGTTACTCCTGTTACTCCTGTTGATCCGGTTGCTCCGGTTGATCCAGTAGCTCCGGTTTCTCCTGTTGATCCTGTTGATCCTGTTGCGCCAGTTTCTCCTGTAGCTCCGGTTACTCCTGTTGCACCAGTTGCTCCTGTTGGACCAGTTACTCCCGTCGCACCAGTTTCTCCTGTTGGTCCTGTTAATCCTGTTAATCCTGTTACTCCAGTGGCTCCAGTTACTCCGGTTGCCCCAGTTACTCCCGTCGCACCAGTTTCTCCTGTTGGTCCTGTTAATCCTGCTACTCCAGTTGCACCAGTTACTCCGGTTGCCCCAGTTACTCCCGTCGCACCAGTTTCTCCTGTTGGACCAGTTGGTCCTGTTGATCCTGTTAATCCTGTTGCTCCAGTTTCTCCTGTTGGACCAGTTGGTCCTGTTGGCCCTGTTGGTCCTGTTAATCCTGTTAATCCTGTTACTCCAGTGGCTCCAGTTACTCCGGTTGCCCCAGTCACTCCCGTCGCACCAGTTTCTCCTGTTGGTCCTGTTAATCCTGCTACTCCAGTTGCACCAGTTTCTCCTGTTGGTCCAGTTACTCCGGTTACACCAGTTTCTCCTGTTGGACCAGTTGGTCCTGTTGATCCTGTTAATCCTGTTGGACCGGTTAATCCTGTTGATCCTGTTGCTCCAGTTTCTCCTGTTGGACCGGTTACTCCCGTCGATCCGGTTACACCAGTTGCTCCTGTTGCTCCTGTTGCACCAGTGGCTCCTGTTTCTCCTGTTGCACCAGTGGCTCCGGTTGCTCCAGTTACCCCAGTAGCTCCTGTTGCTCCTGTTTCTCCAGTTGCTCCTGTTGCTCCTGTTGATCCTGTTGCACCAGTTTCTCCTGTTGGACCGGTTACTCCCGTTGCACCAGTTGGTCCTGTTGATCCTGTTAATCCTGTTGCGCCAGTTTCTCCTGTTGGACCGGTTAATCCTGTTGATCCTGTTGCACCAGTTTCTCCTGTTGGACCGGTTACTCCCGTTGCACCAGTTGCTCCGGTTGCTCCAGTTAATCCTGTTGCTCCAGTTTCTCCAGTTGGACCGGTTACTC
>Ga0058698_10000317_pt1 | contig 28163 bp, 27 predicted proteins | sample AgamicAsSfe_FD_67288 | JGI IMG/M metagenome (GOLD analysis project Ga0058698, IMG submission 67288) | Agave microbial communities from Guanajuato, Mexico - As.Sf.e | ecosystem: Host-associated > Plants > Phyllosphere > Phylloplane/Leaf | place: Guanajuato, Mexico | collected 2012-05-30
CTGCCCAGCTATAAACTTCGAACTTTGGATGCCAGACGAACATTGCAGGTGCTTTACTATGGTAAGTGCACTGACAGAGTTCCGAACTACGGCAGGATGTAGACAAACTATGCTCCAGAGGTACCGCTCCTGCACAAGCCACTCTACTACATTGCAGAACCCGTTCAGGCATCGACTCCCTCTATGAGCGTCTCCCAGGGAATACAGTGCACCGCAAAGTCCAAATCCTATTTGTATCTTTTGGCGCGAAAGCCATCTCATCCAGCTTGCTAACACCATCGATCGTTTCCTTGAAGAGGGACCACAATTTGAGAGAAGTTCTCCGGAATCAGTCTGATCTGTATACTCCATTAAAGTCGTCCACAGACCTTCTCTAGCCTATCGATACTCGCTACCCGCCAGAGAATCAACTCAGAAGCCGGCACTATTTTAAACCCAAAGTAAACAGTCACTAGCGAAGGTCTTGCGCAGGTCACTACCAACAGCATATTGCTGGTCGTTTCAAGATGGATGATATGGTCACTCACTTCTCACACGCCAGTACTGCCTTATGGAGGGATGAGAGGCTACTTCTGGACTGTCGCACGCTCAGAGTTGGTTTGATACCATCTTTAGAGACTGAAACTATATTCCGACCATTTCATATAGCGGTACATAACTCCTTCCCTCGGTCGAGCTACAGCAGATATGCAGTGCTGCGAAGCTAGGGTGGAGTCTCTACAGAGTGATTCGTACACAAGGTTCTCGTCAGGTTTGGTGTCACGCGTACGCGTGACTGGCCCTGAACATTACATGCTTCCACACATTGACCGGCATCTACATCTCCGTATGGGTGAGTTAACTCCTCGAGGGTAAAAGTTCGTGATAACTTTTGGCCCTTGGAGGAAGCGAGTGTTGCGAAGTGGAATCATTGCACGCCCACCTTGATCATTGAAAGTAGGGAAGTCATTGAAAATCAAGAGTGAGACGATGAATGGGCGGAAGGCGAGAGATGTTGATAATGGCTTGAATGGCAGCATAGAAAAGGGAAGAATCACATCTCGCAATACTCAAACTAAATCTCAGTTCCCCTTTCACTTCACTTTCGAGCCTAAACGCTCATTAGTCAGTACGCGTTTGTCAGTCTGGCACTTTTCCATCGTTCATTTGTTTACCCAATCTATACCGCTTTGTGACTCAACACTACGAGTACATGTCGAATTCGGTTTGCAAGGCCATTTCTTGGACAGAAGGCTCTGAGAATCCACAAGTCATGGCATCAACTGCCCACGCAATACCCGCATCAGAGCCGCCAAAAGGGTTGCTACCAACAACCGTACGCCAGCCACTATCCTCACTACTATACCCAAAGATTGCAACAACATCATCATCACATGAGGTCTCGCTTCAGTCGCCAACAGTCCCCCACCCAGGCAAGCGGCTACCATCCCCACCTAAATCCCCATCAATCACGCATCCAGAATGGCCGCTATCAACTACTGCACCAAGATGTACACCAGTCTTTGTCTTGTTCCCCACACCATTATCAACGACATCACCGTTTCCAACAAATCTGCCACTTCGTCCCCAACCTGCGCAAACCGGAAGTTTCATATCTCGCCTCTTCATGCGCGCACCTGCTCACCCATACGATGTGGAACTTGGTACGCTTCCGCAGCGCCGTATACGGGAGGCTCGCGTCATGACTATGGGAGACGAGCAGAGGAGGAGGGATGCAAGGGTGATTAGGACCAAGATTGCAGGAGCGATGTTGGTAATTATCGGGTTTTGGGTATTGGTGGGCTTGGAGGTCTGGAGGAGACAAAGAGGCGAAGGTTACGATGGGATTGAAGGTAGGGAGAGACGGTAGTAGACATGTCGAGATAACGAACCGAGGGCACGAAATTGTATTTTCTCTTGTACGTTACAAAAAAAGTCGAGGAACACAGCCTCTCTCCATGTATAATCAACCACCAGAGCTGATGTTCTATATACATGGAACGTATGAGCTTTTTGTATAACTCAGATTGGCGCTCAAGCCCGCTTTCACTTTCATTCTCACTTTCACTTTCGACATAATTATTCGCGTAAGTTTTGACCTACCAAATTCAACATAATTATCTTCTCTGCTCTCCACAGCGCCGTTACAAATTTTGAGGCTTTATCATCCGGCAGTGTCTCTTCGCCGGCCCCAGAGACGATATCGACTGAACCATATGATATAGACCATATCACTCTTCAGATGGCAGATACAAAGCGAGAAGATGTTGTGTCCGACAAGAACCAATCCATTGCGGATTTTTCTGAGATACCTGACCACAATCCAACACCATACCAACACCTCGATCTCTCAACCACCCGCTACGTTCCCAACAACAATACTGTTATCACCGCAACGAAATTAGACACCCCAACATTGGACGCACCCAAAGACAAGACAAGCATCCGGTATCAAGTCCCATCAGAGCGACACATTAATCACGCCAACATCACCAACGTCAACACCAACACCAGCGACGTTGAGCTGGGCCCACTGCCAAACTCAACCGTTACAACACGGTGTTACTACTCGCCGTCCTCCTCTTCAACAGCAAATACTCTTCAACGCCAACGCACTCGGAGGATCCTCCATCATGTCATGGTGGCTTTGGCCGGAATGGTGGTGATTGTTGTTGTGGCTTGCGCCATAATTTATGTGGTCGCTTCACTGAAGTTTTCGAGGGCATCGTGAGGTGACAGTGAGCGGGGGTGGATGACATGAGAGAGGATGAGATGGAAGACTGAGCAATTAGCGATCAGGAAAGAGAACTAGACAAGGTCTAGTTTCGACGGCTTGAGCAAATACAAAGACTTGAATAATTATCGCCAAAGAATTGACATTCGGGTTGCTAGATGGTATCATTTGCTGCGCATGCATGAGTTGAGTGCGTCGACTATTGTTGTACCTCTTCCACATATCCCAAGGCCTCTCCGACCTTGACCTTCATCCCCTGTTCAATATTCCACTTGAACCCGCCTTTCCTCTCCGTGCCAGTGAAGCCCTCGTCAAGACTGGGTCTTAAGCCCTTTGGCGCCTCGAAGACCAGTACGATGGTGCTTCCCAGCTGGAAACCACCCATCTCTTCACCGCGCTTGAGAGAGTGACCACCCAATACGCGACTAGCTGAGGTGTAAGAGGCCTCGGCGAATCCCGAGTAAGGTTCACCTCGCGCAGCAGCTTCTTCGGCGGCACGGTCGGCGGCAGTATCGGTGGTGAGGCTGTTGGTGCGGAGTTCGCGATCGAAGTTGATCTTGATGGAGCCGACGTTGGTTGCGCCGACAGGTGTATAGGAGAAGAAACCCCATCGCCAACGACCGAGTAGCACGACGCGCTCGTTCAATGTGAACAGGCCGGGCATGGTGCGTTGCAGGTATGGCGATACGCTGTACAGTTCACCAGCGAAGTGGCGACGCGATTCGACGACCCACGATACGGGAGAATGGAAACGGTGGTAGTCTCCTGGTGCGAGGTATACGACGCAGTAGTAGAGTGCTGTGGGTGTCTTCTGAGACGCGGGAGCCCACCAGGGGCGCTCAGCTTCACTCAGGGCCATCTCTGCGCGAACCTCAGCTTCTGAAGAGGCGGCTGGTGCGGTAGATTGATCGGTTGGCATTTCGGCTGGTTTTCCGCCTTTTGGCCATGGCCCCGAGAACAGGTTGGGGAGAGTGTAGGAGATGCCGTTCACGTTGGCAAATTCCTCGTCGGCACGGACCGTGTCTTCTTCGTCCTTGGCTGTCTTTTCGTGCTCGCTGGCAATGACCTGCGAGCCTGCGACGTTCTGGGCGGGCGTACTTGGCTTGGTGGAGCCTAGGAGGGCGTCCAGACTGTATGTCACGCCCTTGACTTGCTCGACTTCGCCGTGCTCGATGGTGCCGAATTGGATGACCTTGCCGTCTGCGGGGGACAGGACGGCGTTGGGGTTGGGATCTAGAGGGCGGACGCCGGGTTTGAGGGTGCGGTAGAAGAAGGCGGCGAGATTGGGGTAGACATGGAGATCAGGCTCTGAGACCTCGGAGAGACTGGCTGGTCAGCACGCAACTTCTCCCAATGGCAACATTTCGAACGTTATCTTGGAAAACATCGAGTACTCACTTGACGCCGAAGATCCACGAGTAGAGCTTGAAGCCGGGGACGCGGAGGTAGTAGGGAATGTCGATCTCGTTGAAGCGCCCCCAGACGCGCGAGAGAGCCTTGAGCGGCAGCGTGGACATGACCTGGACTGTCCATGGCCCGCTCGGCCGTATCCTCTCGCGCTTCTTGGGCCGGCCCTGGCTGTCTGGCGCGCCCTCGTCGCCATTCTGCCTCTCGACCTCTGTGTGCTTTTCCCTGCGCTGTATGCGGTACAGCTGGAATGCGCCGAGGAAGCCAATGCCCAGGGCTATCGGGATGGGCTCCCACTTGATCTTGGTCTTGTTGAGCGCCGCGTTGAGCCGGGACCGGAACGACTCTTTGCGGTGGAAGTTCTGCTTGTCACATGTTGCGCGGGTCGACGAGAAGGTGCGTGAGGGGACCGAGAGGCGCGCATTGGGGCATGTGTGGGTAGCGAAGCGCGGGCGCAGAGGAGCCCGCATGAGCTGGCGTGAACAGGGAGACGCCATGGCTGTGGCTTAATGCATCGCCAACGAGCAATTCCCCAGCAAAGATGGCAGGCGAAGGCGTCGCGTGGTGGAGGGAAAATCGACCTGCTCGGTTGACCAATGACGTATCCACCTGCGACGCCTCTCTAGCGCGCAACGGCCATGGCTCCGCACGTCGCCATCGTCCACCGTCGACTGCTGCATCGCGTGCGCCCAAAGTTGCAACATCTGGCACATCGGGACGGCGGCCCAAGTTGACGTTTGAACTGCTCTGGCAACAAAGAAGACCACCGTAGATGGCAGGCGTGACCGTGGCTCCCAAGGTTGTTGACACCGAGCTCTAGAACGGACACGTCGTCACTTCTCTACTCCCATCTATCTGCACACTTCGCCTCTCCCCATAGTCTGCCGCTACCCACACAGCGACCATGGCGGAAGAAGCGCAGACCATCAACCTCAAGATCCTCTCCCCCTCGACTGAGGTGGAGGGCGGCGTGAATCTCGCAGACGTACCCGCTTCAACCACCGTCAAGGAGCTTCGCAGCCGCATACAGGATGCGGCGCCCTCCAAGCCTGCACCTGAACGCATGCGCCTGATCTACCGGGGGAGGGTCGTGGCCAACGATGCCGACACACTAAGCAATGTGTTCGGTGTTGACAACGTAGGATCGCCAATCGCAAGCAGCAGACATGGGCTAACAGTGAATGTAGATTCGTGAGAGCAAAGACCAGAGCCTCCATCTGGTACTACGAGAGCTCCCTACTGCTGGGAACCCTTCAGCATCACCTGCTCCGCCGTCTTCAACCGTTCCGCCCAATCTTGTTCGTCCCCAAGCTCCAGCTCTGCCTGCAAATCCGCTTCAGACGAACCCGTTCAGGACGCTGCCGCAGACTCGACCAAATTCAATACCACCATTACCGCAACCCCACCAGCACCATCTCCCGGGAGCCCAAGCACACGTGATCCCCATTCCTCTGCCTCAACAGGTACAGCACCAACTTGCTCACGCCATGGCACAACAAGGACAACAGGATAGCGAGCGAGTTCCAAACGCGACATCTGAGCAGCCTGGACAAGAGACACAGCGACCTGCTGATGCCGCTCAATCGCCGCTTCCCGGTGCAACGCCCCTGCCAGCAATGGGGCTACCCAATCTTCCCGGCCATGGCGACCAACCACTGCGGCGCGAAGGTGTTGGACCCAATGGGGCGCGGTGGACAGTCACATACAACCACGTCAACTTACCTGCGCGAGTTCAGCCGCCTGTTCCTGCATTTGCTCTTCCACATCCACTGGGTTTCGCTCGTCCACCAATTCCACCAGGCGTTCTTCCCTCAATGGGCCATGACAGTGCACAGCGCTTATTGCCACGGATTCAGACCATCTTCCAGGAAACACAACGGGAGATGGAAAATGTGCGTACGCTACTACAGCCCACGCGCGAGCCAAGCACACAAACCGATCGACCTTCGATATCAAACCACCTCCCCTTACAGCTACCTATTTGGCGAATTGACTACATACGCCAACACCTGAACACGATCAACCAGAACCTGAACGTTGTCGAGCGGGCCCTTTCCCTCCTGCCTACCGAACCGGAAGTGGTAGCGCTACGACGTTCGGTTACCGAAATTAGGGTAGATGCGTTAGAATTGAACATCATACTTGATCGGCAACAGGGCAGTCCTATTTCCAGTCAATCAAGCACCCGAGCTACATCCACAGATCCGCCGACCGCTGGTGTATTCACCGGCACAATACCAGGTGCTCCAGTCATGACGCCAGCCGTGCCAACTACATCACAACCACGAGCACAGAATGCTACGCAGACTCCCTCTGCAGATGCACCAGCCGAGTTGTTCCTCTTATCCAGCCCACAGGGACCTGTTGGTCTTCTCTTTGACCAGCAAGGCACATACACTACGGCTCCTATGGTTTCCACAATGCTATTCCAGAGCTTCACAACCCAGTTTTCCCAGAATAGACAGCTTATTGCTGGGCTAGGGCAGCACATGGCACAAGGATCGACTCAGCTGCACAATCAACTGGCAAACCTCCAACCAACACCAACACAACAACCAGAGGCTGGTGGTCAGGCTTACAATCAGGACCAAGCACACAATCAAATGCAGAACCAAAACGAGGATCCGATTGCAAATGCAAACGCGAATGCGAACCAACCAGAAGAAAATGATCGTATGATCAACGTTTTTGGGCACTTGTGGCTCATTTTCAAACTGGCTGCATTTGTCTACTTCTTTGCAGGAGGTGGTGGTCTCTATAGGCCCATCATGCTCGGTATTGTTGCTGGTGTGGTTTATCTGGCACAAGTAGGTGTGTTCCAAGAGCAGTTCAATCTTGTACGTCGTCACTTCGAGGCCCTGCTTCCCGTAGGGGCCCTGGCCGACCGTGTGGCTCAGCCCAACAACCAACGCCAAACCCAGCAGCGAGGCAACCTATCGCCTGAGGAAGCGGCTAGGAGATTATTGCAGCAGAGGAGAGACCAAAGATTTGGGTGGATTAGAGACAGCATGCGCACCGTCGAACGCGCTTTTGCTCTATTCGTTGCCAGTCTGTTTCCTGGTGTTGGAGAGCGAATGGTACACGCGCAGGAGGAAAGGGAAAGACTTGAACGGGTGGCAGCCCAAGAAGAAAGGGAACGTCAGGAGGAAGATGCGAGGAGAAGGGAAGAAGAGGCTCAAGCACAGCGCGAGCAGAGAGATGAAAACAAGGCTGGAAACGATCTCGCGACGCATGAGAGATTGGATTCAAGTGCGAGCGCCAAAGGCAAAGAGAGGGCGGTAACAGTGGAAGACGAACCCTCAGGCTCTGCTTCTTGATATTGGCGTGCAGTTTCATTACACTCAAGTAGCAGTTTCCAAACAGATACCCATGCTTAGACGTCAATACATACATCATACCCTCGGTCCACGGGGAGTATATCTCATCCGGCGCTACATTGCCTTTGACATACGATACGTCTCTGACCGCCGACCAGTGGCGAAAGCGCACGCGATGTTCACGGCGAGTCCAGCCTGGTTGCATCTTGTCGCAATGCGTGGCCGGGCCTGGGCAAGCTTCAAGTCAGCGGAAGTTATTCCGAGGTTTGAAGCTGGGGCGCCTGCCATGTACAAGACCAGGGTCCATGCTAGCGCACAATCAGCTAGCACACCTCCACACGCACGCGGATGCACCGAGGAGCTTTTCGGCGCGTTTCGTCTTCCTTTGTTCCGCCTTGCGTCGCATACCATGATCTTTGGGTCTGTTGTAGACATTGTTTCTGAGGCTCAGTGAAGAGAAAAAAGCCCAACTCAAATCCCCAGCTATAGAGACTTCGTGCGGCCATCCAAGCTATGCCGGAGACGCCCAGTTCAGACTACAGAACGGTCATATAGCGTTGCCGAACATAATAGGGCAAGGTCAAAGGAATGAACGTCAAACAAGCGGCATGTCTCAACTGCCGCAAAAGCAAAATTAAATGTCGGCGCACAGAAGGCGCGCCGATATGCGAGCGATGCCAGAACGTCGGCATTGAGTGCATCATTCCGTAAGTGTGCCTGTACGAACTGCATGTGAGATACACACTGACTTCGCATACCTTCATCTAGCGAGTTTCATATTGGTAGACAAAAGGGTGTAAAAAAGTAAGCGATCAGTTCTGATCATGCCAACTAGGCTGACAATCTGGAAGCAAACGATCAGGCTTAGAGAAAGCGATATACCAGGTCGAGGAAGCCATTAAGAAGAGGAAGTCGGATGCAGCTACGAGTCAGAGTACGCTGCAGCAGCTGCAACAACTCCTAAACGAGGCACAAAGGGACGAGGACTCGAACCAGAACCAGAACCCGGACACGTCTCCGGCCTCAGAGGTGTACCCACAAGCATCAGTAAACAATCTCGTTGGCACTTCAAGCGATGACCAGCTCGCTGTTGAAGATGTCGAGAACCCGCTCCAGCTCCTCGCTCGGGCATCGGATCTACGGATTGCAACACCACAATCGTACAATCCGAGTACCGCCAGTCCAGAAGGCAGGTTCAATGGCAGCGAACAGAGCGCTTTTCTGGACGTTCATCATTTTTTCCTGCCCATGAAGGCAAATCTTGATCAGGGCTCAGGATTGGATCCGATCGATGTTGGTCTTGTGACCAAGGATGAAGCTGAGATGCTTCTACAGTAGTAAGTTCGGCATCGACATCTTCATTGCAGATACACCGAAGTGACTTGCAGAATCTAGTTTTCACAAGAAACTAGCGCATACGCGCTGGGGACTCGACCCGTTGGTACACACGTTGCCTTTTGTCCGGAACCGCTCAGCCTTCTTGTTCACTACGTTACTAGCTATGACTGCCATCTTTCTGCCAGAAACCTCTGCTCTGGCTAAGCGGCTACTACTGCATCGCAGGTTTCTGGCAGAACAGGTCATCACTCGAAAGTACAGATCTGTCGAAATCGTGCTAGCTTTCATGGTCAGTATACCTTGGATGCCTCCAGGGTCGCATGCGAGCGATGATGATACCAGTCTCTACTTGGCTACAGCTCTATCCATCGCACTGGACTTAATGCTGGATAAAGTAATCACACCGTCTATATCTTTCGACCAGGAAGTCGTTAGGCAGATACCGAAGGCTGAGTGTCTCCACGCAAGAAAAGCACTGGCTATGGACGGCTTCGAAGATGTCGACCCAAACTCGGAATGGGGCCAGCGACTTCTGCGGCGCAGAGAAAGGGTCTGGATCTCCCTGTTTGTATTGGAACGCGGAGTCTGCCTAGCCCGCGGCCGCAGCTACTGTGTTCCCAAAACGTCTTTGATTCAGTACTGCGACAAGTGGCACTTCAATCAGTACGCTGATGCCCAGGACGGACCGCTCATATCGATGGCAGTACTCCGCCGCGATCTTGATGACCTCTTTGCTGAGGTGCGAACGCGCTGTGACAACTATCGTCTTGTCGAGGTGGGCTCAAAGGTCGCCCAAGAAATTGACGGGTCTGTCGAAAGCTTCTTCGATAGCTGGTCTCGAGCCTGGCCTTCTGTGATCGCTGATCCAGAGAGTAAGAGTCTACCTCCGTATGTCGAAATTCTGGTCACACATACACGACTTTCGACCTATTCAATGCTTCTTAATCACCCAAGCGCACCTCCAGAAGTCAAGCGATCATTCCGCAAGTCGGCACTATCTTCTGCACTCAACGTTATGCGCGCGGCAATCCAAGGCGAGTCTCGTCTCAAGTCGATGCCGAATAACACAGTCACGATGATTTGTTTTGCTGCAAGCATAGCACTCGCTTTGAGTGCACCCGTACCGGAGGGTAGTGGAAACAAGAAGAGCCTTGCCCCAAGTGTTCGACATCTCATCGAAGACACAGCAACGGTTCTTGAGCGTATAGGCAGCACACCAATTCATCGCAACGGTGCCTCCGTTGTTTACGGTCGCTTCTTGCGCGTTCTCGTCAAGCAGGCGCCGGACATTGAAAGGATGATCCGATTGCCATCGCACGATCCTGCACCATCATCCATGGCCATACCAGACCTTCTGTCACCGTCATACAAGGTCAATGAAGCATTGCCCGAGAACCACACGATGGGCCCGGATCCGATTTCTAGCTACTGGCCGGACACGCTTGACTTTTCGGCCATGTCGTACAATGAAGTTAACGAGACTGTGACCAACTCAGACCTGTTTTCAACGGCGCTGTTGGATCTGCCTTGGAATGACAGCAATCCATTATGGACGGACTGGATGAATCTACCGGACTTCAACTTCCCGTAATGCTTGAGAAGAAGCTGCTTGACAGTCTTTCTAACCGGTTCAAAGCATTTTAGGAACCTTGAACAGGTCTCTGATTTATAGGGATGTTTTCACGCTGCCCGTTACCAGCCTGTGCTAGTCGCGGAGCAGAGTGGATAGCGTTTGACGGGTCGCCAAGTAGGAGAGAACTTGGAGGATGGCACAACCTCGGAATTCGCTAGAGGCTAAACCTCATATGATTTCGCGGCAAATGAAGCCCCGCTCCAAGCTCCAAAGTCGCTCCATGTTCGGTAGTTGAAATGACGCCGACGGATGCCAGATGCATGACGTTACGCTACTGCGCGGTTGACGCACGCGTCTGATGACTTTCGTTCGGACATCAATCGCAAAACTTTAGCCCGTATCTCGACAAGTCGGAGCTTCTTGAGCCTCCTTAACCTACGATTTAATTTGACTGCCTCTCCTGCTGCTGTTTTTTACGCGCCTCACAATGGACTCGCTACCTGCGTCATATAGGCTGCTTGCAGCTCTGCCATCACGGTTATGTTCCAAGCGTCCTCTCCCCGCACAATTACGAGCCGCGCGACTCCCACCGCGATGGCGGTTTGCAGGTCAGCTGCGCAGCATCAGTCAAAGCGCTCCGACAATTGACCGTTCGAAATCGAAACTTTTCAAAGATGCGGACGAAGCAGTCGCGGACGTGCAACCGGGATCGACCGTCCTGAGTGCAGGCTTTGGGCTGTGTGGTGTAGCAGATACGCTCATTGGAGCGATGAAGAAACGCGGTCAACAATCATTACATTCTCTGACAGCCGTCTCCAACAATGCTGGCATTGAGGATGTAGGAGGCTTAGCGCATCTTACAAAGAATGGACAAGTCAAGAAGCTCATCATTAGCTTTCTGGGAAACAACAAGGCGTTGGAGAAGCAATATTTGAGCGGTGGTATAGAGATCGAGCTATGTCCGCAAGGTACGCTTGCGGAGAGGATAAGAGCTGGTGGCGCAGGCATTCCAGCATTCTACACACCCACAGCCGTCAACACTTTATTGCAGGATGGAGAGATTCCCGCCAAGTTTGACAAAGAGGGAAAAGCTGTCGGGTTCGGTCAGAAGAGGGAGGTCAGAGAGTTCAATGGCAAGAAGTTCCTCATGGAGACTGCTTTGACCGGCGATGTCGCGATTATTCGAGCACACAAAGCAGATGAGGCCGGTAACTGTGTTTTCAGGTAACAACCGCGCTATCCAATGCTGTGAACACTATGGCTAACACGTCCGAAAGATACACCACCAAAGCGTTTGGTCCGATCATGGCCAAAGCTGCCCGCCTAACCATCGTTGAAGCCGAAGAAATCGTCCCAATTGGCACCTTTGATGCAAACGACATCGACCTCCCTGGTATCTTCGTCGACCGCATCGTTCCCTCTACCGCACCCAAAAACGTCGAGATCAAGAAGCTTCGAAAGCCCGCTGCTTCTACAGACACATCCTCCAAGAACGAGGCCGCAGAGCGTCGCGACCGAATCGCTCGACGGGCGGCGAAGGAGCTGAAGCAAGGATACTATGTCAACTTGGGTGTCGGCATTCCGACGGCAGCGGCATCTTTCGTGCCCGATGGTGTGAAGGTGTGGCTGCAATCCGAGAACGGTATTCTAGGCATGGGCCCTTACCCTACCGAGGACGAGCTCGACCCAGACATCATCAACGCGGGCAAGGAAACCGTTACGCTTCTACCTGGCGCCTCAACATTTGACTCTGCAGAGTCATTCGGCATGATTCGTGGTGGCCACGTTGATGTCTCTATCCTAGGTGCCCTTCAAGTCAGCGCATCTGGCGACCTAGCAAATTACATGGTCCCTGGAAAGGTTTTCAAGGGCATGGGCGGCGCTATGGATCTCGTCAGCAACCCAGAGGCTACCAAGGTGGTAGTGGCTACCGAGCATGTTGCCAAGGATGGATCGAGCAAGATCGTCCAGGAATGCAAGTTGCCTCTGACCGGAGCCAAGTGCGTCAGCACCATTATTACGGATATGTGTGTGTTTGAGGTGAACAGGAAGCGAGGTACTTTGACCCTTACAGAGACTGCGCCTGGTGTTAGTGTGGAGGATGTCAAGGCGAAGACAGATGCGAAGTTTGAGGTTGCGCCGGACGTCAAGACCATGGAATAGGCCTCTCTCCGTGGCTTGCTGGCGTATGTAGTATGCTTTAGCGATCGATACCATTAGCATCAGTTTGCAAAGCGATTGCGTGAGATCAGGGTACGCTCCATGATCGCGGTGCAGTGAGCACGTCACCGTCCAGTGTTCTGAATGATGATCCTGTGCGTTGTTTTGACTATGACGATCAGCTCAATCATGTGACGGAGAGCTGCGCAGCTTTACTGGAAAAACAAAGCATCGCGATTGCGACAACGCGATCGTCGGTTATCCAAAGAATAACTTTGGTGCTTTTGTGTATTGCGATACCACCTTCGGTATTATAGCCTGGAGAAAGCTTCGAAGTTAACTACAATGGTATTCTGCGACACCGTTGACGATCTCCCAACGCAGCGGGTTTTTCGTCGCGGTAGCCATCCGACATTCGGGGCAGCCAAGTCGTCCAAGCGGGGCTTAAAGGCTTCGCACTGCTTGATGGGCCCCTCCGCCCTCTGCGACGAAAGCTTGGTTCTGCTGATCAACCATAAACTCTACCAACACCCACAACCCCACCAAAAAGATGCAGCGTCATGGCGACCATCCGATGCATCTTCCGCCGTTATTCGTATCTCTACATGATGACAAACACTCGGAAACAGAACAACTCCCGCTCGCACGCGTCGAGTCAGTCACGCTGTCGTCAAGCCTGCCGATCGCCTGTCTGCCTAAGAGCGCTATGCTTGTTTCCAGCACAAGCTCGAGTGCGTTGGGGTAGGTTCACTCGACGGCCGAGCAACTCCGCCAATGACATGCCAGATAAAGCCGATTGTGCCGCAACCCATGCGCCCGCCCCCATGGGGTCAGATAGGGTAGCCCTGGTCGCTTTTTGCTAGGTCGGTGTGCGCTACGAGTTACCGTTGGGGGGATAAGAAAGCTGGTCTCTTCTTCTTCCTTTGAGCTGAGAGCTCACGCTGGACCTCCAACGCCCGGTTCACTTTTACTTTCGGTACTTTGACCGGTCGCGAAGATGAGCCTTGATAAGATGCACGACGAGAAACTCGAGAACCGGAGCGGAAGTGAGCAGTTGGAGGCGGGGTTCGGTGACGACGACCGGGTTGCGAAGAAGTTGCTGTTCAAGATGGATGTTCGGTATGTTAATGTTCTCTTCTGCCCTTGAGACCAGGGTGCTAATAACAACAGCATCCTACCTGTCCTCGCTCTCCTCTTCTTGTGCTCATTCATCGACCGCACCAACGTCGGCAACGCAAAGATCTTGGGCCTGGAAAGAGACATCAAGATCAACGACCACCAGTACTCCATCGGATTGTGCGTTTTCTACGCTACATATATCGCCAGTGAGCTGCCTTCGAATCTGGTGCTCAAGAAAATGTCACCCAAGATATGGCTTCCACTTCTGACATCGGTGTGGGGCATCTTGACCATGTGCCTTGGTTTCGTCACCAATTTCGCTTCGTTTGTTACTGTCCGCGCGTTGCTTGGTTGCGCGGAGGGAGGTCTGCTGCCCGGTATGGTACTCTACCTTGCTGGCTTCTACCGTAGGCAAGAGCTGGCTCTACGCATCGGTATCTTCTACACCGCCGCATCATTGTCTGGAGCTTTTGGTGGCCTGCTAGCCCGAGGACTCAACGCGATTGGTCCTGCTGGAGGACTCGAAGGGTAAGTGATACGCTCGCAGCCTTTTTCTCTAGAATCTAACTTAATTGGGCAATAGCTGGCGCTGGATTTTCATAGTGGAAGGACTTTTGACCGTCCTTGTCGGTGTATGCTCCGCGCTCTTCTTACCCAACTCCATCGAATCCGCCAAGTTCCTCACGCCAAGTGAGAAAGAGCATGCGCGATTCCGGCTCGGTGAGCAGAGTTCGTCTCACGAACGCTTCGACTGGGCAGAGGTCAAGCGCGGAGTTTTCAACGTCCAAGTTTGGCTTACTGCAACGGCGTACTTTGCAATCCTCAGTGGGCTCTACAGCTTTGGTCTCTTCCTCCCAACCATCATCAATAATGGGTTCGCCAAGGATCCCAATCAAACACAGCTCTGGACTGTCATCCCCTACGCTGTAGCATCAGTCTTCACAGTGGCAGTTGCTTTGCTATCGGATCGTCTCAACCTACGCGGTCCGGTCATGTTATGTACTCTGCCCGTTGCTATCATTGGCTACGGCGTTATAAGCCAGACTACCAACCCCAAGGTTCAGTACGGAATGACCTTCCTTATGGCAACTGGCATGTATGCCACTGTGCCTTGCATTCTATCCTGGAACAGCAACAACTCTGCTGGACACTATAAACGCGCCACTACTTCTGCACTCCAACTCGCGATTGCCAATGCGGGAGGTTTCGTCGCAAGTTTTGTGTACCCAAAGAGTGAAGGGCCATACTTTCACAAGAGTCATAGTATCATGCTGGGCTTGCTTTGCGCAGCTTGGGTACTGTAAGTTGACCCGGTTCGAGATATCGCCATTGTGTGAAGATGTACTGACCATTACCTTACAGGGTCGCTGCAAATGTTGCGTGGGTATGGAAAATCAACAAGGATAAGGCGAGCGGAAAATATGCCGAATTTGAGGGTAGAGGCGATGACCGTGATCCGGACTTTGTTATGGTCATGTAGATGAAGAATGATATGACTCTCTTCGATCGAAGAAAAAACACCCAAGGGCTACTCTCGATATATTGAAATGAACCGTAGCTTCCCAATGTCGTTCTGATTAGCGTGGAATAGCATTGCTCTTGTTATTTGAGAAGACAGGCAGGTATGATTTTGCTTATCGGGAATTTTAGTACAGTACGAATCAGAACAATCATTACAGTGGCATGTGTGGCCTTTCCTCACTACAATCTCTACATCACACAAACAAGTTCTTTTTCATTTATTCTCGAACTGCTCTTTTGACCAGGATCGTTTCCGAAGCTTCATTATGGTACAGGCTCCACTAGGTCATCTGTATAACTGTGCGCAACGAATAACCACTGTATATCAATCGTATGCTTCCATCCCATGTCTAGAACCACTAGGTGGTATGTTATTGAGTAACTGTCGTCGTCGACATAAACTGAACGCCTCTGGAGATACGAGACTACATATATCGCGTACTCTTGGCCGCTGTTCCCCCTTCAGCTGAATCAAGATACATGCCTTTCCTAATTTTCATGCGAATATGCAAACAGATCGGAGCCTAATTCCGTTCGTGGTGGCTTTCTTGGCAGATTATAGACAGGGGCGATGACGACTTGTGCATCCAGGCATTCGTTCTTGTCACCAACATAGAAACTCGTTCGTGCCAGGAGCATCATCCTTTCACAACATTTATACCTCTAGAGTAGGTTGTAGTCTTGAATCGAAGTGTTAGGGTAACCAAACTTCTTTGTATGTCACCGAGGGAACCGTTAGTTCTTACCTAGTTCAACCTTTGCCAGCCTCACCAGCCTCCACCAGCCGCTCTTTCCCGAGTATCCGCATGCAAATCTCTCAACAGGACATTATTCGAATGATCAACCTTGCATGCATCTGTTGAAGCCACATGTCCGCGCTATGCACGACCGGCGCCTGCCGCACATGACGGCACTTCTGTGTTGCTCAGGGAACTGCGGCCACTTATCTCGATCGTAGATTATCGACGGAAGGCGTTCACGGAAGGCGTCCTTCTGCAGATGCATAAGATCTGCCTTCACGCACGCCACGCATGCCAGATCACCGGAAGATGGGGAGGCTATGACGCAAGGGTACATCTTGGACGTTGCAAGTCGTACCTGACAGCTGCATGGCGTCGGACATTCTGTAGTAGTACCTCGCTGGTGGAACCTCGTTTCTAACGGCGTCTAACAGCTGTCTGAGTAACATTTGTAGTATGTTGTCAGGGTGACAGCAGTGACACGACGTCCAAAAGTCCACGTGGCTATGAAATTCTTGTACTATACAGCCACGCAACATTACATATTGCTACTTTACGAAGCCGTTTGAGGTTACAGGCTATACCGGAAGCGTGTATGAGATTCGTAGACGGCACATGTCACACCGTGTCGCGCATATATATGCTGAGGCGTTCGTACGTTCAGAATCCATGTAGATGCATGCACTTGTTCATATACCCTGTTGTTGATCTACATAGCGGAGCTACTTCGTTGCCACGAAGCTTGTCAAAGAAAGACTGAGATGCAGGAACAGACTTGCCATCATCTCAAAGGCGACTGGTTAGTTTCTTGAAGGGTGCAGGTGAAGTTGGATAGTGTTAGGACTGTCGCTATTCACCTGTAGGCCTCGAGACGTAGAGAGCAACCAAGCGACTTGCCAGATCATGCAAGACAGCTCGGTATAGGACCGACTATGACGATAACTTAATATCAGGGTTGTGATTGCTCCGCGCGATTCATGTCGCCTTGTGCTGCGGGTGGTAAATGAAGGACGTCATACAGCTTTTGAAATACATGCATGTCGGAAAATTAAATCCCTGTTCATGATCGTAGGGATCGAGATACCCGACCAGATTGAGTGGTTCTTTGCAAACCTGGGCCCTGATGATCCGGCCTCACTGAGAGTGGGGATCGAAGTACCGACAGTACCTTCTGTTGTACACCGCAACCGGAACTTGCCACAGTAATGCAGTGCGCAACTGCGAGCGAGCGAGCATCTGTCACGGTTCTTCGGCGAGAGAGGTATGGTTGAGCTGTACGACACCAAAATTTCCTTCTTCCGCGCGGATGAAGCACTGCATGTACCGCATTGACCTAGGCGACGCCGAACGACTGGTTCGCACGCGAGGTGTAGGAAGCAATTATTCGCCGCTCACGATCCGTACATCCGTACAATTTCACTTGAAACCGAGGACCTGAATCATGACAGCGCGATAAAATGAAGTAGACGCCTCCAAGAAGCGCGCCCAGAGACCAATACGCATGAATAAGCACTTAGTGTGCTATGGCTGATACTACGGTGAACAAGGCCATAAGGCTGACTTCTCACCTGAGAAAAATGGGACAAAATGTTCTGAGCTGCGCGAAGGATTTTCTGCAAGATGCAGGTAAGCAGACGCGCATTGCTCCTTCAATATTGTGGCGCTCTTCGCTGTCAGTATTGTGGCCACCGATATGGAAGAAACTGCACCAAATCTGACACAAGGCCGTTGGAAGTTCGCTTTCTGTCAAACCCATGTGTTGGTAGCGATAAGCATGCGGATGATGGCCAGTGGGCGCTTCTTGCAAGGATGACGTGGGAGAGACCATGTGTAGCAGCCTAGCGTACATCTAATTCACTTGTTTTCAGCTGCTAGCGGGAACACTTTGACTGTTCCAAACTATTGCAAGTACGGAGGATAAATAGCCACAACGTTGATCCGGCATTGCCCTCTTCGCCTAGAAGCAAGTATGAGAAGATGTATCCGCTTCAGCCGTGTCATCAAGGTGGCAACACTGGAGCATTGAGATATCATTCGAGATATGAGGGCCTCGCCGATGCCATCGCAGCGCCTGTGGCTGCCCAAGACGGCCAATGCAGCTCTGGTGCATATCAATAGTCTGACTTTGGTCCTGAACGTCATGAAAGCGGCACGGCACGCTCGAGAAGTGGCGATTGTAGCCGAGTCACAGCGCAAATTCAAGTGTAATCCACACATCCTTTCCTCAGGACGCGCTCTCAGTGGTCAATATCGTGATGTAGTGATGTTGTGGTCGGACGAGGAGGTCCGGCCCCCCTCACAAATGTCCGACACAGCATGACACGCTAACCTTAGCGGAGCTAGCGCTTGTAGGAAATAGCACAGATCGTCTCCAGATGTTGACTCGCTTGCGCTTCTCTGATCCTTCTTCGTCTCGCTTGACCACTATCAAGCTTTACAAGCCCCAGAGGCGGCTCTCGACTCCACGGTCAGCCTAGGCGACGGCTCTGCAGACTACCCATAGCGGCATCTCCTCCATGTATCTACATGTCAAGCTATGCCTCACATGCCCCACTTTCTGCGCGACCCAAGGCACATCACCGCTTGATGCAGCATCACAGCCTGCTGAAGCTACAACCCCCTTGTACGACTCAGCACTTGCTGCATCTCTGCCGAGTGCCTAGCTCGTCCTCTTCAGTCAATGTCTTCCGCCGAGGTTCGGTAGGTCTAGCTGCATTCAGTCGTGCAACACGAGCGATGCCGACATTTGCGACGAAAGTGACCACTTAGAAATCTCCGTTCATGCACTTAGGGCTGATATGCAGCCGTATCTTACGCTCACAGCTCTGGGCAAGGCGCCCATACTAAGCCAGCATCCTTACCGTTCATGTGCCGTAGGCCGTACTCAGGACGATCTTGGATACTCTCGCGGCGACACTCTACATGGAATGATCATACCACTAGCTAGTGGTGGAAACTCTCCACTGCTGGCGTTGGTAGCCTTTCGGGGCTATCCCTCGGCCCACTAGAGCAGCAGGGCAAAGTTGCCATGCTGAAGATATAATCACTCGTACCATCCTTTGTCTATCCGACCAGCCAGCCTTTCGCTTTCCGTTGTACGTTAGTTAGTCTGAGCCTGCTTGCACCGTTTGACCCTGTGTGTTCAGGCTTTGGCAGCTGTCGTTTACATTTAAGTTCTTTCGTTCCTCCCTGCTTAATCCATAATGGTTGCCTCGATGTTCAAAGTAGCCACCGCCTTGGGGCTTTTCCTGCCATTCGTCGCTTCATTGACTGTACCTTCTGTGGAGTACCTCACACCCAGAGTTCCTGAGGTTCCGTGGAAAGAAACCGGTCTATGGAGTGGCCACCAAAAACGAGACGGGTACAAAACGAACTGTAATCATGGGCCAACATCGCGAGGATGCTGGAACGGCGACTTCGACATCGACACGGACATGGATCTTCACTGGCCAAATACTGGAAAGACAGTCAAGTATCATTTGACTATCACGAATGGCACAGGAGCCCCGGACGGTTTTGAGAGACCAATCTTGTTGATCAATGGCCAAACACCTGGACCTGTAAGCGCATCGACCACAACTTGTTTGCTCCCCTACTCACATGTTATAGACCATCCTGGCAGACTGGGGCGATGATCTCGAGATAACCGTGACCAACGACCTCCAAACTAACGGCACTGGTTTGCATTGGCACGGTCTAAGACAACTCGGGTCAAATGAGCAAGATGGAGTCAATGGTATCACTGAATGTCCAATTGCACCTGGTGACTCCAAGGTCTACAAGTTTAAGGCGACACAGTACGGCACCACGGTGAGTTTCTCCAGTGGCGCAACCTATGATCGGAATATATCTGACAGCCACAGTGGTATCACTCGCACTATTCCGTACAGTACGGCGATGGTCTCGTGGGTCCCATGATCATACGGGGACCAGCAACAGCGAACTATGACATTGATCTTGGTGTGCTGCCGATGACAGACTGGTTTCACGCGACCACATTCACAGTGAATGCCGCCGCTGTTCATGCCAACGGCCCTCCAGTTGCAGACAACGTTCTCATCAACGGCACGATGACGTCTGCCGCAGGAGGAAAATATGCAGAGACGATCCTTACTCCCGGGAAAACGCATCTGTTGCGACTCGTCAACACTGGTATCAACAACTACCTGCATGTCGGCCTCGATGGCCACTCTTTCCAGGTCATCTCCGCCGATTTCACACCAATTGAGCCTTTCTGGACTGACAACCTCATCCTCTCAGTCGGTAAGTTGAGCCGGGTCATTTTCTATTCACCCGCCCGTTGCGATTCTCACAACATGCGCCTGTGCGACGCGCCCCCACCCACGAGAACGCAGCCACGATAATTATTGTTGAAGAACGTTTCACTAACATGATCACTAGGTCAACGTTATGAGATCATCATCAACGCAACCGAGCCTATTGGCAACTACTGGTGGCGTGTAGGTACTGGTGGTAGATGCGACGGTCCCAACGCAAATGCGGCGAATATCAAGAGTATTTTCCGGTATGCTGGCGGACCAGCTGGGGAGCCCAATTCGACTGCTAGGGTTCTACCAGTGGGCTGTTATGACGAACAAAATATCGTCCCGTATGCCAAGACGACTGTTCCCCAAGAGATGCCCGAATCATTGACTTTCGGTTTCAACGACAACTACACTAGCGATGTAACACAGAGCCAGGGATTGGTACAGTGGCTCGTAAATGGTAATCCGATGGCGATCGACCTCGATCGACCCACATTACAAGATGTGTTGGATCGTAACGTCACGTACGGAAATAATCGGCACGTGTTTGAAATCGATGAGAATCACAAGGTGAGTCTACAGCATTGAAACCAGAAGTTTTCGCAGCTGACAGTATCTTTAGTGGCAATACTGGGTCATTCAACAAGACACCACCAACAACACTGCTCCACCACTACCCCATCCCATCCATCTTCACGGGCACGACTTCTACGTTTTGGACCAGCAAGAGAATGCCGTTTGGAATGGTGACATTTCCCGGCTCAAGACCAATAATCCCATCCGTCGAGACACAGCCAATCTCCCTGCCAGAGGTTACCTCGTCCTTGCCTTCGAGTCTGACAACCCAGGAGCATGGCTGATGCACTGCCATATCCCCTTCCACGTGGCGGCCGGTCTTGGTGTACAATTTCTTGAGCGCTCGTCTGAGATTAAGGCCAAGGATGGATTTGCCGAAATGAAGAGGACGTGCAAGAACTGGCAAACGTACCACAGAATATTCCATCCCAATGGCATACTCTTCCCGGGAGACTCTGGGCTATAGGCAGCCTGGGAACTGATCACTCTCCTCTTCGATTCAGTTATATCACTTCTTCTTCTTCTTTTTTTCATGGCTGTTTGCCATAAATGCGTGGGCAAGATGGCGTCATATTACGGTTCCATCCATACGCTGTGCTTAGCAGTGAGCATTTAACCCGTGGTAATAACGATAATTATGAAATGAACAACATATTAGATGCAATAACATCCTCAACGATATACACTCACACTTGGAAACAGTCATGAACTTGATTCCACAACGTAACCCTGCAGCGAGAAAGCGGTTTCGTACCCGGGCATCACCAGTTGACCCTGATCGCAATCCCCAACCTCCTTTGGCGATCAGCATCCGTCAATCGACGTTCGGTTTCTCGGAGCAACGGCGCGGATGATGTCGACGTTCTCTCCGCTACCCGTTGCTTTTCCTTGGTACAGCCTCGGCCCCCAGCGCATCATGCAGAATGCAACCCACGGTAGAATGGTAGGCAATCAAAACGCGCAGAATTAGTTAGATTAGTCGCATGCTGGAACCTCGTCGGTGGGAAAAGAAAGAGGAAAAAGGGGGGCCAAGTGCGATAGCGGCAGTCGGCGGCACTGCTAGTCTTTGTTACTAAATGGGGCTGGGGTTGGAGTTGTTTTGATCAACCTCCTCGGAAGGAAGGCTGGAGGAGGGTTGCGCTTAACCCTTCTTTTCCCGAATCTTTCGTTTTTCGATTGGGTCAGAGCTATTGTATCCTACGTCTATGGCACACGAGGCTAGATCTTGTGATATCATTTCTTTCCCCTTGCGTCTGGTGGTAGGGACGTGTTTTAGTGTTGAAGGCTGGAAGTCCTCGAGGGACAAAGCTTTTGCAAGTCGAGCTGCATCTAATCTTTTTATCGATCATGGGAAAAGTCCACTGACTTCGAGGTTGAGCTGCCCATGCAACGGCACCAAAAGTATGTCGCCCCATCACACGACAGCTACGATCGACCAACGCTTATGGACCAACTTGTTCTTGTATGTTAGCTTCCAACTGATTCTCATATACTCTTATTGTTGTTGATAGACAACAAGTCGCTTTGTGATTTTTGTGTGGCACAGAAGTACATACAGCGCTCTATCTGTTCTACCTGTCCTTCCTAGTAGTTCAATTCTTAGACTGGAACGCTATATACAATAAGCGTGTGATTCGATAGCATGACGATCACATTTGAATCTGATCAGGAGAGTTTTTTAGGTTCGAACACACCTCCCTCTTACGAGCAAATGTTTGATAGTGGTCTCATGATGTCGACCCTTAGCCGGCAAGACTCGACAACGCATAGTTAATCCACCGGTTTACCCTTCCCTTCTTTCTTCTATCCTCACCCTCCTTCAGCTCTTCCTCATGTTTGATTCGGTCAGTCTTCTCATGGGCTTTTCTCTGTTCTTCAAGCTTTACTTGTTTCTCTACTGCTACAAGTTAGCGTGCAATGAATTGTAAGAATTACGAATGACTACACATTCTGCTTTGCTGAACGAACTAGCTCCAATTCCTGCGCCATCCATGGTTATGTATCCGCGACAAACGACTGTTCGGCGATGGTAGGTAGTGCAGCGCAGATTCTTTCCAAGGCAAAGTATATGTCGGAAAAAGGTTTTTGTGGTTATGGTGTCAACACGTAGCTATCAGGGTGCTGATGAAAGATGCTTTAGTAGTCATACCAATTCAGAGCGTTGCCATAAATAGGCGATTCGCGAGTCGAAGGATTCGCTTGGATGCAGGCAGAGTGGCTGAGCACTCCCTTGGTCATGCGAAGCCCTATGAATGAGGGGTTTTGAACACAACCGATACGGAGGTCTTTGTACCGTCATGGAAAAGGTAATAGATATCTGGAGAGAGCTGGGAGGATTCTTGAACGTTGTATCTTGATCGGTATTGCTATGCTAAACTACAGAACTCGGGTCCATTGCCTGCATGATTCTCAGATCATCATCATCATCATCGTCATTGCGAACCAATCGCACAATGCGAGCCACCATAACATGTCTTTTACTGCATGAATTTCTCAACCTCTGAAAAAGTCAGGCCTCCATTGCCCGAAACCTATTTCTTGGAGACAACTTTGGCAAGGTCGGCAAGGGCTTCGCGGCGCTTGAACTTGGCATCCTGGATCACGCCTACTTGTGTTAGATGTGTCGCATGGTAGGAGTGTTTTGTTCACGTACTAGCATCGGCATCACTGCTGAAGTTGCCAGACCATGTGATGAACGTCTTGTTCTCGTGGGTGCCGGAAGTGACGGGGTATACGCGGATAGTTGAGACGACGGAAGAGTAAGAGAGCTCAGGCTTGGAGGTAATGACCGAGTATGTGATGAAGTGGTCGATTGACTATGCATCCCAGTCAGTATCTGCAGGGTTTGCTCATGCGCCTGCGTCACGTACAGAGTGCTCCTCTTGCTTGACCTCGAGCTCGGCGCCGTCCTTGAAGGTCCACTTGACGATGTCCGTCTCGTCTGAGGTTCCCTTGACGAATTCGCTCTTGTCGAGCTTGGACCAGAACTTGCTGAAGTCCTGGAGCTTGATCAGGTGCCAGACATCGCTGAAAGACGCGTCGATGACAGCTGACTCGCTGACCGACGTGGACGTGGGGATGCTTCCGGACATATTGACTCGAGTGGTACGATTGAGAGTGTGTTGATTGGCTCTGGGAGAGATCTGGTCGATTGAATGGAAATTGGTGGTGAATGTGGTCGGGGCGGAAGAGAAGTTTGGTGGGGCACACACTTTTGTTGCAGACTAGTCACGTCATAGCGAAGCTGCAACACTCGCAGCTGCAGCTACCCCTCCTCTACAACCCCCCAAGACGTAGGCAGGCAACGCCCCCATTGGTCTTCCTGGCCCATGTGGAGAAATGAAGGCACACCCCTCAGGATATGTCTGCAGCCAATCCTTCTCGCGCCGCCACAGCCACCGCCACAACGGAGGAACACACGCCCCGATCTGCCCGACCGTCTGGACGCGCAACATCCATTTGCCTGCTCACCACCCGCCTAGTCGATGCTCTAGAGGCGCGCCCTGGAAGCCTGCCGTCCACGCTCTCTTCTGCTAGCTTCTACCAACTTCTCCAAGAGTCACAGAATGGCGAGCCATTGGTTTCTGGCCGCAAATCGCACGCTTGGTCACCAACAAGGCTGCGTGGCGAGTAAGCTGAGGAGGGTTGCACATACGTACGCTTGCACGTGCGACTTGATGCCTGGAGTCGTTTGCTTTGTATAAGACGCCCGAAAAGGTAGGTTCTTGCATTGAAACATTACATCCCTCCATCACCACCACACAACTTGGCCTATCACAATGCCATCCGTTACATACATGAACAACTCCGCTCCCTTCTGGGACTTTATCGCTAGCCTCGAGCAGCAAGACTCTCAACGAGGCCCACAACACCCTATGTATACTCAGAACCGTAACGACGAGACCAACAACGACCACGAGGTACCCCCTCAAGGCCCCCAAGATCCTTTTGCTCCGTTCAGATCTAGTGGTCCTTTTTTCGGTGGCGGCTGGGGTATGCCTCATCGAGGGGGACCTCCTCATGGACATCATGAGCACCATCACGAGGGAGCCACCGGTGCCCAAAATCAGGACGGTACAGACCAGCCGGAAGCCGAGAAGGATGCTAGGACAAACACCGAGAATGATAATGGCGAAGGTCCTTCAGGTGCCTCTGGGTCAGTCCATGAAGCTCACCACGGTGGCCGTTCTCAAGGTCGCTGCGGCGGAGGACGTCGAGGACGCTGCGGTCCTGGTGGCCCAGGTGGTTCTGGACCTCATCATGCTCACCATCCCTATGGCAGCTCACCTCGCCACGGACCGCATCACGGCGGCCATCGCGGAGGCTGGGGTCCCTGGTCGCGCGGAGTGCCTTTTCTAGGCAGGCAGTGCATGGTTGGCGCACCCTCTGGTGCTGCTGATAACCCCTGGAACTCCTTTGACCCCTCTGCATTTGCCGCACAGCTTTTTAACCAATTCACCGACACCCACCCTTCCAACGCTACCAACACTACCAAAGCCAATGAGTCCGAGGACCATATACCCGACGCCGACATTTTCGACACTGAATCCGCCTATGTTGTTCACGTCTCGCTTCCTGGTGCCAAAAAGGAAGACGTTGGTGTGAATTGGGATGCAGAGAAGAGTGAGCTAAGCATTGCCGGTGTCATATACCGCCCTGGTGACGAGGAGTTCTTGAAGGCACTTGCTATGAATGAGCGCAAGGTTGGAGCCTTCGAGAGAAAAATTCGTCTTGGAACGAGGGCGAACCCAGCAAACGTCGATACTGATAGTATCACAGCAAAGCTCGAGGACGGTGTCTTGAGGGTTGAGGTACCGAAGCTGGACTCTGGTTTCGTTGAGATCCGCAAGGTGGATATCGAATAGATCCGTGGTTGTCACCACTGCAGGTAGTCATGGATACGATGGAATGCGATGTGCCATCGTGGGTTTCTTTTGGTAATCGTGAACAATGAAATTAATATGTATTGATCTTTCCCAGTCGCAGCTCTTTGCCCATACGCGTTCTCCTCAATGACGCCTTGTCCATCCTTCTCGAGGCCTATTATATGAGACGAAGAGTTTGGAGAGAATCATGATAAGTCTTAGATCTCCTTCGCAATGAGGTCAGCACACAGCTCCGCCAACGCGTATATCGTACAGCTCGGCATCGCAGCAATCGGCTCCGGAAACACACTAGCATCGCAAACCCTTAGCCCCTTCATTCCCTTGACCCTAAACTTATCATCCAGCACTGTTCCTAGAGCGCAAGTTCCCATTGGATGAGCTATGGTTACTGCAAAAGCTCTGATTCTTGCATCAATCTCCTCGTCGCTGCTCGCAGCTGTCAGCGCTGGGAACCTCGGATCTGCAGGTGGCACTTCGCCCTCAATCTCCAAGGCAAGTGGCTCTGTTTCCACAAGGCGAAGGTTTTCACGTATAGCCCGTCTAAGGATGAAGCGATCTGTCTTTGTGGACAGATAACGTGGATTGCAGACCGGGTTGTCCCTCGGATCGGCAGATCGAAGCGTCACGGTACCGCGTGACAGGGGAAGCATGTGGAAAGCGCATAGAGAAATGTGAGCACCATCTGCTTGAACTGTCGGAAATTCGGTGGCGTGCGCAAGAAGTGGGTAGTACCATGCTACACTGAGATAGTGGCTCCGATGTGGCCTTAGTAGCAAGGCCTTCTCGCTGAAGCCATCAGGATTGATACCGTCTTCTCTTAGATGTGTCTCTATTTCTGCTGCTGGGAGGTTCGCAAAAAGGGCGAAATCAAACGGAAGACCTTGACCATATTCAGGTTTCACAGTACCGTTGAAAGGACGGGCGAGACCTTTCGAGGGATCTTTCAGTTTGTAGTATTGTGTGACAACGTTGTGGTCAGTGAGGTTCTGGCCAACGGCGGGCGATTCTACCTTCTGAGATATCCCGTGTTGCATGAGCTGATCCGCAGGGCCGATACCAGACAGCATCAGCAGCTGCGGTGTTCTGTGAGCGCCACAAGAGATGATGATTTCCTTGCTTGCCATCATTCGGCGACCAGAAAACAACTCGACCGCTATAGCACGCTTCGATTCGTCAAGAAGAACACGAGCTACTGGGGTGTCGCAAAAGACTTTGACACCGTCGAGATCGTATACTTTAGCACTGTGCTGTCGCGTCGCTGTTGTCTTGGAAGTGGCAAGCCAGCACTGGGTGATATCTCCTAGACCAACTGGATCACCCTTTGTTGGATTGTACTTGTGACCTAGAATCTCGGCACTCTTTTGGAGTACACTCCTGAGCGGGTACTTTCGGCCTCCAACTGTGTGGATTGGTCCATCGAACCCGTACCGACTTTTATCCGCAGTCGTATCAAAATGAGTCTCTATACGCCTATAGTATCTGAGTAGATTTTCATACTTGAATCTCTCGTTACCTGCTCTTTCTGCAAGCACGTCCAAGTCAGCAGTAGATGCACGCATCCACATGCCAACGTTGACGCCGCTCGACCCGGATAGTAGGCGTCCAGCCGGGTTGGGTATCTTTCTGTCATCAAGATACTCTTGCGGTGTCGTTGGGTAGTCAACCATCAGACCTTCTTGAAAGTGTGTCGTCCAATCCAGTGGGTCACTGACATCATTGACAATGGAGTGGTCCACTGCGTTTGCTCCTGCTTCCAGTAACACGATGCGCGCATCAGGAAGGTATTCCTTAAGTCGCGATGCGATCACCACGCCAGCAGTACCTCCGCCCACCACGATGTAATCGAATGTATCGTTCATGAGTATCTGGGAAAGAAGGTGTTTTGGTGTGCGGATCATAGAATGACTTGACCGCCTGGAAGGTGAAGACTGACGACGCAACCACCTATAGCTTTTATGTTGTAGTCATTGCTGTCCAAATAGCTTTCTAAGTAGTCTTGATGTTTACAACCTCGATGTGGTGCTATCACAAGCATTGTGCGGGGCAAGAATCATGTGGGGCACAATAGCCTCTGAGTGTGCATCACTGGAGGGGCTCGGCAACACAACCCCTCTGTCCATCAGTAATACCAACATCAATGTCTATCAGCTCGTATACACGAAGTCCTCTCCTCGTTTGTATTTGAAGGCCAGAAGCACCACTGTCCAAATGGCGACATCGGAAGCTGACCCATGTACGCCCAACCTAGGAAGCACCGACGCGCGCAGCTACAAGATATACAAGCTTCATACACGGAGCATCCATGTATTGTGTCTAGAATTCCTTGTATTACCATACAGTATGAATGGACTAGTGGCAAGTCAAAGACGTGATTGTATCCGGCTCCTATCCAACTCAAGACTCCCAGTTCAAATTAGACATCCAAGCCCCAGAGTACAGCACGACATACAAGGCTCCATAACTAGACTCGCAATACTTTGCAGATGCTTTCACTGTTGTTGTATCTTCAACGAGAGATTTAAGATCACATCTATCACAGCTACTTATC
>Ga0058698_10000318_pt1 | contig 28107 bp, 32 predicted proteins | sample AgamicAsSfe_FD_67288 | JGI IMG/M metagenome (GOLD analysis project Ga0058698, IMG submission 67288) | Agave microbial communities from Guanajuato, Mexico - As.Sf.e | ecosystem: Host-associated > Plants > Phyllosphere > Phylloplane/Leaf | place: Guanajuato, Mexico | collected 2012-05-30
ACCTTCTCCACACATATCGCGCAATCCGCTGACACACATTCTGCTGAAATGTGTTAACCCGGCAGTGGACGCTGGATTTGCTGATATGTGTGGAGATGCGGCGTGGGATGCTTTTGATGGCACGAAGCTTGCATCTCCAATGACTACATCCATCCCTTCTCAACCCGAACATGACACGATCATGAACGACCTCCTGAACCTTGATGGCCTTACCGACAGTGGTCACAATCTCGACATCAACTGGGACCCCAAGTCCATGAACTTTGGCTTAGTCCCCATCCAAGACCTCCCGGACTTTATGGACTCCAGCTTTGACGCATCACAATTCGTCTTCGATGAACCTAAGCTCGGCGTTGAGTCACTCACAGCTCCTCTTTTCAGCGGCACGCAAGCAATCTCATGGTAGACTAGTTGAGAGCGCGCAGTGTCTGACACTGCGACCCTTCTACCTATCCTGAGGTGTTTCTCCGCTTGGGTAGAGGACTGATGATGACTTACGGGTATGACTGGTGCTAGACTCGAGAGGCATGCAACGAGGATTGACACGGCAGTAATGGTATCTTGGTGGCATGATTTGGGCTCGTGGGAATACGGCTTGTAATTTATGTAGACTCTGTGCTTCTTCGCTTAATCAAAAGTGGTCTCTGCCAACATGGCATCTGACTTGACCCTGCATCTTCTTTCCGCCTCACATCCATTGTGTAATGTGTTTGTACCTTTAACATGTACACCACGTAGGTTGGAGTACTGTCACCGAGCAGAAGTCCTTACGGCACTCTCCTGTAACTAGTGCTGATTAGCACTTGTACCGAGGTTCGGACCAAAGAGCCGAATGAAATAGATTCCCGTCAATTACCACATTCCTCCAATGCACCACCTAGGTTTCTTGTCATGCCCGCAGAGGTATCCTCTTCTGCACCACTGATAGCACCATCAGAAGTTTCGGTGTCCGACGCAGCGCCAGCGTCCCGCGAGGACACAACACTGACAGCTTCGAGTCGTAATCTCAATGGTCACTCAAGACAGCCGATGCGGGATGCGATCTTACATCCCGGCACAATCAAGATCAATGTGCAAGGCGCGTTCATAGTCGACGAAGATTCCCCTACGCCGTGTACTACAGGAAGAACAACACCGGTCAAACCCAACAGTAGTGATTCGGAAAATGGCAATGATGAGGAATACTTCGATTATCGTCAAGATACACAGGATATCCGCTTACCCAATCATACACAAGTCGTTAGCCATATCGCAATAGATGTGAGTAAGAGCGCATAAATCTCTGCGCATGTTAATTGTACAGCGCAAAGTCCTTTATCGTACTAATATGGCCGGCCTCAGATTGGTGGCTCCCTCGCGAAACTCGTCTACTTTTCACACGAACCTGGTTCGGTAGAACTTGGTGGACGCCTGCATTTCCTAAAGTTCGAAACGGATCGCATAGCAGAATGTATCGATCTCATGCACAGGCTGCAAGAAAAGCATCAAAAGCAGAATGGATCTGAGCTATGTGTTATGGCGACCGGCGGAGGTGCTTTCAAGTACTATGAAGAAATACGAAAGGCACTTGGGGTTGAGGTACTGCGAGAGGATGAGATGGAATGTCTGATTATAGGTGAGCAAGGTGCAGCATGATACTAGGTCATCCAATTGTGGATGCTGACTGCGATGTTCTTCCCAGGTCTGGACTTCTTCATTCAAGAGATTCCTTGCGAAGTCTTCACCCACAACCCATCACCATCTCAACAATCTCCTGCTATGGACTTTGTTCCACCACGTACAGATATATATCCTTATCTTCTTGTCAATATTGGCTCCGGTGTTTCTATGATCAAGGTCTCTGGTCCTCGGAAGTATCAGCGTATAGGCGGAACATCTTTGGGCGGAGGAACACTCTGGGGCCTCCTCTCCCTGATCACTGGCGCTCGCAACTTTGATGACATGCTTGCCATGGCGGAAAAGGGAGACAACACTGCAGTCGATATGCTGGTTGGTGATATTTACGGAACTGGCTACGCCAAAATAGGTCTTAAAGCAGACACGATTGCTAGCAGTTTCGGAAAAGTCTACAAGCTGAAAAGGGAAGCTGAGCGAGCTGCAGAGGACGGTGCAGACATGGGTGGAAGCGAGCTTGACATCAGTGGAGATGTTGACGATCACGACAGTGAAGGCTCAGACAGAAGCAGCAAGACAGCGTTTCGGCCCGAGGACATAAGTCGAAGTTTACTCTACGCTGTTAGGTACGTGTCACCGATAAGTTCGAGACAATCAGCTACGCAGCGACCATGCGCAGAGGGCCCAGCTGACATTTTGCGCAGCTACAATATTGGTCAAATTGCCTACTTACAATCTTCCATACATTCACTTCAGCACATCTACTTTGGAGGGTCATTTATTCGCGGACATCGGCAGACAATGAACACTCTTTCTTACGCCATAACATATTGGTCGCAAGGGATAAAACAAGCGTACTTTCTGAGACACGAAGGATATCTTGGAGCAGTTGGAGCATTCCTCAAGCGGCAGCCGAAGACATGGGGCCGACGAAACAGCAAAGAGGGCATGGTATAATTCGAGACAGATGTAGAGAAGGAGCAAGATAGATGCCGGCGCTTTGAGGACCTGTGACACTGTATAGATTAGAGTAGAGTTCAAACTTCCTGTATATAATTCATTTTCTGAAACAATCTGAAAACAATCACGTGCCGCGATCTGCATGAAATGTTTATTTGGCTCAGACCTGACGTTAGGTACAGTCGTTTCAGCCAATAGTTCCATGCCATGTCGGGTATCGACGAGTATCACGATGACAATGCCTTTGCGGAGCTGGCTCGCAAGCATTGGCTAGGCAAAACAGTGAATCGAGTTCAGCAAGACGTGCTCAAGAACGAGCTATGGGAGCCGCTAGAAAGAGATAACTTTGCGCCCACGACACTATTACCACTCGAGAGCTTGCAGGTTCTGGAGCAGTATCTATGGCCTGGTTTCAACGCCGACGCCAGCAACCAGCACGTCCTTCTCATCGTCCTCCTCATCAACATCAAGCGCAGAGAGAACCTCCCAATATGGCCATTATTCGGCGACAGACCCAAGGATTTCTCCGACCTCTTCCACCGCATACTCTCGCTCGTCTTGGACACGAGCTTGTCGACGCGAGTGCGTACACATCTGTTAGTCACGATCATTGGGGCTTTCCAAGCTCTTGATAGCGGGATCATCAGGAAAGAATGCGCCCCCTTGGTATCAATCGCAATATGGCACAACCTGCATGACGAAGCCGTAAGAGACGCGCTCTTGGAAAAGAATGCGCAGTTCAAAAAAGCATGGAAAACGGCGAACAAGCGGTATGATGGTTCAGACGACTCGGGCAAGATTCGCATGCGCTTCGAGCGTTCGTGGCTATACACTTTGATTCTGGACATGTTGAACATGCTGCATGGGACGGTGCACCCAACAGCAGACCATTTGGTGTACTGTGAGCGCATGCTGGAGCTGCTGTCAGATCTACAAAGCCAGTTCCCGACCAGACGATATGTCAATACTCTGTTACAAGATCTCAATATTCTGGTAGTTCTCAAACAGTCCAGCTTGTTCAATGATGAAGATTGTGGCATGCTTCGGGACCTGTACATCCTGCTGCGACACTATACATACTTCCCAATCGATGATCATACTGGACAACAGATCTCACAGGAAGCGTTCACTAGTGCGCGAGCTGCTCAATTAGCCAAACTGCAGCGTGTGGGATTGAGACACTTCAAGGAGAAGCTAACCTTACTGTCACTGTCGAACCATGGTCTGCTCGAGCAGCGCGACGAGCTCAAAGGACTTCTCGAACCACTAGATGAGGCTGATCTGCGGCAACTCTGCAAACATCTAGGCATTCGGTCAGAGTATCCAAAGTCGGCCGGGTTGAACGTTGACAGAGCCTTCCTTCTGGAAGTGCTGCTTTGCTTACACGAGAAGCAGTCAACCTTCAGAGAGTCGATGCAAGGCATGCCTATTCTACCAACAGAAGCTGTTCTGTACGAGGCATCGTTCTTGCGCAACGAAACATATACAGGGACACGGCCGCTTGCCATACCGAAACTCAACTTGCAATACCTCACCGTCGGCGACTTTCTGTGGCGATCGTTCATACTCTTTCGATGTGAGGCATTCTATGAGATCCGGAAAGACCTTGAGGAAACGGTCAAGCGACTGCAGCCGAAGACGGACTTCTCCACAGGTCAGGTCCGGTTCTCTGGCTCATCACGAATGGCCTTGCAAATTCAGAAGCCCGCGATCATCGAAATCGTGGCTCCGAAAGTGGGCGAGGAAGTTCCAGCTGAAGTCCGGGCTGAAATTATACTTGATGTCAGTCGCATGCCAGACCAAATTCGGAAAGAGTGGGAGACACTACGGCCGGATGATGTGATCTTCTTGCTTGGAGTCCAGCCTGATGAGGAAACTGGAGCACGTACAGGTGCCGAGCATGAGACACCCAAAGCACAATTCCACTGCATGCGTGCTGCAGAGGTGATCCAAGTTATGGACGACAATGGCAAGCCTCTACGTTTTCAAACACAAGACAATGGGTATCAACGACGTCCGCGTCAGCGCAGAATTCTGGTTCGGCTCGATGCCGTTGCTCATCAAGCCGATGCTGCTAACGTGAAAAAGGGCAAAAAGGATGTGCTGGAGAGCATCAATGTCGTTGTCAGGCGAAGAAGTCGAGAGAACAATTTCAAGCCCGTATTAGACACAATTCGACAGCTTGCGACATCCGACGTGGCACTTCCGGCATGGCTACAGGATGTGTTCCTTGGGCTTGGTGATCCTGCGGGTGCTAGCTACAAACGTCTAGCAAATGCTATGAAAAGGATCGACTTTAAGGACACTTTCCTGGACTGGGATCATCTTGTGGAGAGCTTGCCAGGCAAGAGTGTGCGGGCGCAAGGCACCCACGGACCTATTTCTGCTCCACCTTTCGTGCTCGATACGGCTGCTGCGGAGGCGAATGGGGAGAGCACCTCGACAAAGAAGAGACGACGCGACGACACCGGTCAGCCAGTACAGGGTGACAGTTCCATTTCTGTCGCGGTATCCTCCGATCATAAAACAGTCGTCGCGAGCAAAACAACAACAACAACCAGGAAGCGCAGGCGAGACGAGACCGAAGATGTGTCAGGCACAGACAGCGTCGAAGTCAGCACCTATAAGCCGATGAATCTCGGACCATACCCAGCAGACGAGCCGAAGCTCAATACTGTTCGCTTCACACCCGCACAAGTCGAGGCCATCACCTCTGGCACACAACCTGGTCTGACAATAATCGTGGGCCCGCCAGGTACAGGCAAGACGGATGTGGCTACACAGATCATCAACAACATATATCACAACTGCCCTCAGGAACGCACCCTACTAATTGCTCATTCGAACCAAGCATTGAACCAGCTGTTTCAGAAGATTGTCGCATTAGACATGGATGAGCGTCATCTCTTGCGCCTTGGTCATGGTGAGGGCGATCTTCAGCTTGACAACGAGGCAAGCTACAGCAAACATGGTCGTGTAGAGTCATTTCTCGAAAATGGTGGTCGTCTGCTTGCACAGGTCTCACGACTGGCTGCCAGTCTGAATGCCCCTGGAGCTCACGGAACATCCTGCGAAACAGCAGACTACTTCAACACGGTGTATGTCAGACCTGCTTGGATGCAATACGAACAATTACTCGAATCTGGAGAGACCACTGCTGAACAGCTGGAGCAAGAATTTCCTTTCACTGCATACTTCCGAGGCGCACCGAAGCCGATTTTTCCAGCTGATATGGACAAAGCCGTCATTGTCGAGAATGTCACTGGCTGTTATCGTCACATTCAGAAAATCTTTACCGAGCTTGAAGACATACGCCCTTTCGAGGTCTTACGAAATGCACGAGATCGAGCGAACTACCTTCTGATCAAGGAAGCCCGGATCATTGCCATGACATCTACACACGCAGCCATGCGCAGACAAGAGATTGCCAACCTTGGCTTCGTCTACGACAATGTGGTGATGGAAGAAGCTGCTCAGATCACAGAAGTTGAGAACTTTATTCCGTTGGCACTTCAGAATGTCAGGAACGGTGAACTCTCCTTGAAGCGTATTATCATGTGCGGTGATCATCTCCAGAATTCTCCCATCGTGCAGAATCTCGCTTTCAGGCAATATGCCAACCTCGAGCAGAGTCTATTCCTCCGCCTCGTCCGTTTAGGAGTGCCAACGATCCTGCTCGATCGGCAAGGTCGTGCTCGCCCTACAATTGCTGCACTCTACAAATGGCGATATCAGCAACTCGGCAATCTGCCTGTCGTCTCGGCTCAATCTGAGTATCTTCGCGCAAATCCCGGACTTCGCTATGATTACCAGTTCATCAATGTTCCTGACTATAAGGGCAGAGGTGAAACGGAACCAACACCGCACTTCCTCCAGAACCTGGGAGAGGCGGAGTATGCGGTCGCGCTGTTCATGTTCATGCGCTTGCTCGGTTATCCGGGGTCGAAGATCTCTATACTGACTACTTATGCCGGACAACGAGCGCTCATTCGGGACGTACTCTCGCACCGCTGCAAGTCGAACAGGCTGTTTGGTTTACCGAGGATCGTGACGACAGTGGACAAGTATCAAGGAGAGCAGAATGATTGTAAGTTGCTCTGATGCTCTTGAAGTGGGAATAATGCTAATAATCTGCTTCAGACATAATACTCTCTTTAGTCCGCACCTCGCGAGTAGGATATCTCCGCGATATTCGTCGGCTTACGGTGGCACTATCTCGCGCTCGTCTCGGTCTATACATTCTTGGACGTCGTGAGGTCTTCGAAACAGTACCTGAATTACGACAAGCTTTCGACATACTGCTGAACCGACCTGACAAACTGCAGCTTGTTATAGGAGAGATGTTCGACACTGCATCACGGACAGCTGAAGCAGAGGTCGACGCAACAGAAATGGATGGTGTGGAACATCTAGGCCAGTATGTGTACGAGATGACACAGGCGAAGGTGAAGAGCTTGAAAGAGGGCCGCGAGAAGTTGCCTGAGATTGAGGCAGGCACTGGAATGGGAGAAGACGGGGCGGAAGAGAACGAACAAGATATAGTGCAGGAACTGGACGATGAGGAGGATTTTGAAAATGTAGCTGTCGATGGTGAAGCTGCAGAGGAGGCCACATAGCTGGAGGATTGGACACAGGCGAGCTGTACAACAACGATACCCATGTAAAGGACGAGAATATACTTCTGTAGGAAAGAGGTTGAGGACCGTGATCACATCTTGACTTGAGTATACACTAGCCCTATGTCGTTTGTAGAGCAGTCGCGACCTCGAGTCATTTTGCACTCCTGCATCCTCGGTGCAGTCACGACCCCCGTTCCAGGGTAAACAACCTTATCCAGCATGCATCAACATCTTTACGCTGATTGAGACTTCACTCTCATCATCTTGTCGCTCTCTGTGGACAGGACTGGTTTTGACGAGCTGCCTTGCCGTCCGGTCATCAGCTCGGGACTCGTAGACCTTCGCGCTAAGCTGCAGAGCAATACAGCACAGCTCTATTGACCTCGTACTCCCAACCTCGAACATGTCGACGACAACAACAATTCTTCCTCCCAAAGCGGCCCTGAAGCTTACCAAACCGGTCGCAAATGGCTCACAATCAGAGCCAAAGCCCAAGATTGTTCCTAAGACGAAGTCTACTGTCGGCGCATCCAAAGCACCACCAGCACCCACAAATCCTCCACTTAAGGTCGTCCCTCAGGCATTCGATAGCGGTATCAGAGTGTATGCGGGACCTATCAAGAAACAGCCGCTCGTTGCCAATGCATCACGCTCGGCGTCCGCAGCTTCCCAGACATCATCAGCGAAACCTGTACCTGTAAAGCAGAAGACTTCCACAGATGCGCCGATCGTGGTCAAGAAGACCAAAGCTCGCAATGTGGACCGTTCAGGCCTAGAAGACTTGAGAAGTGTCAGCACATCCACGACTGCAAGTAATGCGAGCACTGCGAGTACATTCAGTGTCGCTAGTACGGCCACTAGTATGAGCGCAGCCAGTGCTAAGAGCACGGAGACAATCAAGCCAAACGGTGTCACAAAGTCGAAGCAGCCAGTGTTGCCAATCAAGGTCAAAAGAAAGCCACAAGACACAGCCACGGGTCTACAACCAACCACGAAGGTTTCCAGCACGGATGGAATACCTCTTAGCAAAGATCAGACGAAAGGAAAATCAGCAACGACAAAACCAAACGGCACGCTCAAGGTGACGCCAGTCACGGCTGATGGCAGTGATTCTGCTGCTGCACAGCTACCTAAAAAGATCATTGCCAAGAAGAAACAACCTACGGCGTCCACAGCGTCAGTGATTCAACCAGAGCAACCGAAAGGCGAGCCATTGAGTGCTAAATCTGTCAATGAATTGCCAAAGAGTGCCAATGCACCAGTCATCAAGAAGAAGGCGGTCAAACCTAAGATCACGTCCAATCTCCCCGCTACAACAGCGACAGGCACAGAAGAGGTTCTTTCTGCCAAACCTGAGACGAAGAACACAGCGATCGTTCCTCAGCCATCAGCCCAGCCAGTGGATCCCACAACGCCTTCGAGCAAGCAATGCAAGGTCCCCAAGCTCAATGGCACAGTCAAGAAAACGATACTCAAGCCCAGACCTCAACCGACCGTTAATGATAGTGCGAATGTCTCGTCCAAGCCGATCCCGCTCAAGACAGGCATTAATGGAGCTACCAAACGTGCAGCGACTGCAGAGAAGAAACCAGTGCCAAAGCCAACATCGCAAACTCTAGCCGCAGCTACCATCGCTGCCAAGCGCATAGTGAGTGCACCAACATCTGCGACACCCAGATCAGCCAAGGCACAACGAATCAAGCCGAGATCGACTACACCACCGCCAGCTGGTATACAACGTCCCCAGACCGATGGACCGGCGGCCCGAAGGAAGTCAGTATCGTTCAGAAGTCCACTAGAAGCATTCCAAATCATCCCAGCGCGACGAGCAACGTCGCCACCGCCTTCAATGAGCAGTGGTTCGATGAGCAGTAGGAGGAGTTCGATAGTCTCGGTCGCTAAGACTACAGAGCGCGCCATGGACTCCCCAGCTGAAGCACCGCTGCCAAGTGAGCCTGTTGCTGAACAGCAACCTATTAACGAGATCGATACAGATGATCTCGTCTTTCAGGATGAGCAAGATGAGTTTGATAGACTACCTGATATGCCAGCACTACGACCGCTTGATCAAGAGACAAATACGAATGACGAGCAAGACGATCCCAAGCCTTTGGACGCGACCCCATCACTCGACGCAATACCCGAAGAATCCAATGAGCCACCGCTGCCTCTCGCCACAACAGACGCAGCCTTCACCGCGCCGACATCTCACCACGACGACGTCCTCACCACCACCGCCACAACCTCCGTCAACGGCACCTCCATCGCCGGCGACGACGTCCACAACGACGAAAATGACGACGACGATACCGTCTTCTTCGACGCCGATGAAAGCTACGTCCCGCATTACAGCGGCAGTCCGCGCAAGGCTGGGACGCCACGCTTGCGCACGCCAGGCTCTGCGGCCTCGCGTCTGCCGAAGTTGGGCAAGACGCCGGATCTAAAGGATAGTCCGAAGCTGGACTTACTGAGGCTGAACAGTCCGGTTAGGAAGGTGAAGAAGAGGAAATCGGTGGGCGAGAAGGTGAAGGAGGGGGTGGCGAGGTTTGAGGGGACGAAGAGTCCGGCTGTGGTGGTGAAAGAGAGCGCGAGGATGGCTGAGGCGGGTGAGGTGGGCAAGGTGGGTGAGGATGGGGCGTAGGAGCTGGCTGTTGTCGGTGGCACGGCGAGCAACAGGAGGAGGAGGAGGAGTGAGCTGAAGAGGTGACTTGACGAACGTGTACGACAGCGACTATTTTTACGACATTTGTGGGAACAGTATTTTGTGAATATTGGTATTTGGTATTGGTATTGGTGTTTGTATGGACTGACAACGGGTCAGGGTGTAAATGGTATACATCGTTCTGTACTTTTTTACTGGTCGCTGGCTGGCTGGCTGGCTGGCTCACCTTTCTTCGAGGAACTCAAACAGGGAGTGGTGCGTGGTATATGTATTATGTACATTCTCGTATTTTAATAGTCATACAGTAGCGAATCATAGCTCTGCTTTGCTTAGCCCTAGGCACTCTCTCCTTAGTGAAGTCGTGAAGCGGCCGAATCTGTGTAGCGTATCGCACCGCACAATGCACCTGTGGCTGCCATCTCCATCCGCCGTGTGTTGATATTCACGCGAAGGTCTCCTTCAAAACCTCGCACCACATCCACGCTTCTTGTCGAACCTAGGTCCATAATCATACCCGCCTGGAATTACCACTCTGTTCCCTGTATCAACATGGACCAGTGCTGATTCATTCGTAATGCGCCCTCTCCAGCAAAGTCGACCCTCTTCTACACAGTTGGCGGCAGAAGGAATTCGCCGAAGCCGGTGTGTAAGAATGCTACGCCTGCCTAGAACGAGGGGAATATGTATTAGCATCAAGAGCTCGGTAGAGTCAGTAGCAAAATCGTCGTGCTGCAAGCGGACGATCGGTGTACAGCTCCTAATCCCCGCCCGAAGATTCCTCTCTTTCTCCTGCATCGTCCTGCCATACACCAGGAAACGTAACATATCCCCTGCTCCTTTGTCTCACGACTCCACATTTCCTGCCTCGTCTCAGCTGCACACTCGGTGTCTTTCCCTTTTCCGGGTTCCTCTAGCACGACGTATTCACATGAAGAAAATTGCGGAACTCACAACAAACATGCCGAGCGCAGTGACAACGGGTCTATTTTCTGGCGCTAGTGCAGCGTTCACTACTGTCTGCACCGTTGACTGAGGGCGGGCGTTGCGCGAGGCAGGTGCGCCGATGGAGCTGCGTGGAGGCATTGTAATGTGGTGGTGGTGGTTGATGGGAAGGAGTGGGCGAGGGCGGTAATGCTAGATGGAGACGAGGTGTTGCTATTTATGTCGTGCGCAAAGATGTGGTGGGTGGGTGCTGTGCGGAATGATGGGTATAGGAAGCGTAGAGCGTGCTTGGGAGAGCCGTGAAGTTGTGTTAGGGTATTCAGACGATGCTACTACTGCGGATCATAAAAGTTGAAGACAGCATGAAGTCAGAGGACGATCTGCGGCGATCGAAATGGGAAAAGGGGCTACATCTTTAGTATGCAGTTTGCGGCGGACGAGTACATTGTATAGCCCTTTCTCAATGCTGGCACCATCATTCCATTCAACCTCTCATTCCGCAGACGGATAATAACATGCACTCTACGTATTTCTCTCACTCACCCACACCTGCAGAATTGTTAGCGACGTTCCGTCGCACGCCTCTCTGGTACGACTCACCTCCAGCCTCAAATACTCGGATGCCTCCTTCGCCGCCCGCTCAGCACATACAACGCATGCTGCTTCGAGGTCTTCTTGATCCGCAATCGTGATCGAATCTCCGTCCTCATCTCTTGTCCTGACGACCAAGTCTTTAGTGGCGTGCAGCTTGAACTTCTTGACGATCGAGGTGACGAGCTCGGCAAACGTGATGCTTGCTTGAACAATAATGTATCGCGTATCGTCATCGTAGTGTACTTTGAGTCTGATAATACGTGTGACTGCCGGTGCTGGCGACGTGGCATTAGCCACTGCTTGAGCAGACCGGCTGGTGGAGTGGCTTCTGTCAAGACTTGCATGTCGTGAACGTGAGAATGGAAAAGAGCTGAAAGACGGTTTTCTTGTATGTGATATTGAGCGTGAGTTTTCGCGTGGCGGTGCTGCAGAGACTGGTGCCGCGGAGACTGGCGCGTCAATCGCCGACATGATAGTCGCCATTCCCTCATCTTCCTCCTCGATTGAATCGGGTCGCTGCTTGAAGTTCCTTCGAATGCTACTATTCGCCGAGATAGGCCCTTCGGATGGTGGCAAGTCAAGACTGTCTGTTTGAAGGCCTAGAAGAGGGCGAGACTTTTTGGTGCGGAGACTCAGGCTAAAGTTGTGATGGTCTATTGTATTCTGGGAGGTGGACGGGGGCTGATTTGATACTGATCGGACCAGCGAAGGTCGTTCCAAGGACTGTGATCGTGGTGCAGGCCGGGCATGACTTGATGCTTCCAGGGTAAGTGGTTCTGGTCTTCTGGGCACGGATTGTGACCGTGTTTGAGCTCTGCCAGCTTTGTCCATGCTTTCTGGTGTGCCCTGCTGGCTCCTTGATTTTGGTGGCAGTGCGGGAGGCTGTTCAGGCGTTGCTGGACTATCAATATATGCTCTTCTGCTAACAGGAGGCTCCGAATGCTGTCTACCAGCAGCAAATAGTTCTGGCTTGACCAAATTCGTTGCAGAGTATGATACACCATCCGATGGCCCACCGTTTCTCCCCCATCCATGTACTGAAGCTCTTCTGTTCTGGTAAACCGCATTGGGATCTGGCACTGTTGTTGCAACTAGTGTAGCTTTGCCAAGGTAATCTCGTGCGAAGATATTCCTCACCTTGGCTTCATGTGGACGAAAGATCACACCGACTGGAATTGAGAAGACTGTATAACCCTGGTAGGCGTTAGTAGGTGGACTGGCGTCAAGATCAGAAGAATGCTATACCTCAGCTTTATCCTTAATAGCATCATCAATCACATCATGTGCCAGCTTTTTCTTCTCTTTTGATGCATACTTCAAATCTTGCATACCAGGAGCTTTTTGTTGTAGATAGATATAGCATAAGCCACGATTGAACATGATTTCACAAGAGAAAAGCGTAAAGTTGAGTCCGAGCTGTTCGTAGTTGATCTGGTCATTGCCACGAAGGTATAAAAGAGCATCATTGAAGTTGGCGAGGGCTTCCTCGAAATCACCAAGCAGAAAATTGGAGACGCCTTGCTGGAAGTATGCTATTGCGAAGTATTGGTCGAGAGATGTGGCGCGATTGTAGTAGTCGATCTGACCAGATGAGCATGGTATTTGGTGGACGTACAATGTGTACCTGCTTACTGCTGCTGTATGCCTCCCAAGAGTAGCATGTATTACTCCACAGTTGAACAGGATCTTGGATGTATCCGCAATGATCTGGAACGCCTCGAAAGCTCGCTGGGAGTCGTTCCTATCATAATGTGCCAAAGCGTCTACCCAAGCTTGCAGTTCCTGGACATGTCAGCTAAGCATTGTCATGTTATGGCACGGACGAAGAGGACGAACCTGCTTGATAGACATTGGGCCGGCACAGCAGGCTCTAGACCTGTAGAGATGAGTGAAGGAAGGTTCGGGATGCGTCTTGCTTGGAGTTCAACATATTCCTACAGCACCTATACAATGTTTGACAAGCAGAGTGTTACAGTAATGTGATAGCAGCCATGGACAAATCACGAAATGTAGGTCACAATCTGATGTTAGCAGGCAAAGCGCGTATATCATGGTCTGACGCAGTGGAGCTTGACTGCCGAGGAGCGAGCTAGGACGGATGTCGTACAGGACAGCAACGTGCAAGGTTTTGCGCCTGATTTGAGACCGTGCAGGAGCCAAGAACATTGGTGACAACGCAATCAATCCTCATTAGGCACACGATGTGAAAGAATGCCAAGAAAGTCCCCGTCATCAGCAGCTGATAAGTGTGTTGTGTTCTGGCTTGGTGGACAATAAGGATGAATCCTTGAGTCTGGAGATGTGATTGGTCAGGCTCGGGCGCTTACAGGAAAATGCCTATATCTTCTGCATTTAGCAGTCTGATGCACATGACATGAGGCTCGATAAACGAGGTTCGGCAATACCATGAATGATGTGGATGAACCATGATCTTTATGCTGTGGCACCCTGGGTTGTAGCAAGGATGTGCATACTCCATGCGCAACATCAACTTTAATCCTGCGCATGTATCGACTCCATCGTCTTGATCAAGCGCGCATAGTGGTGTAAAAGATGTATTTGCGCTATATGCGCTCGTATCGTCATGAGTATAGCCATCCTCGTCAATCTTCTTGTGATAGACGTCTTACCGTGAAGACATGCTCCTATCAACCTCATGCGCTCATCATAACATACCTCTTTCTGTCTGTTCTTGTCGTTCCTCCCAAACCGTCTTGCCCGAGCATGAGCAGACTGTCTTGTCATTGTCCCAGACACCTGCGCTTCTTGCTATCACTCCCACAAGCGTGTCAGGGTCGTTCTTGTTGAATTTGCCATCTTGCTCTCTTGACACTACGATACTCCTGCCGATCATCTCCCAAATCTGTATAGGCTTATCGAGGAAGACCGAGCCTACTCCGCCCTTGTTGACTTGTACTGTGCCAAGAACGCCTTTCGCAACAGGGTTCTCTTTCTTCGCACGTAGCATGTCCCAGATGCTACCTGTGCGCTCGGGTCCTTCCGAGATATCGCCACACTCTCTGATAGTCGCGTGATATATGCCAGGAGAAAGACCACGAATGCTGAGATCAATTATAGTCATGTTAGGCGCAACCTCCACCATGCGAACGAGACCGCGCACATAGTTTGGCACTTCTGCGAAGGTTTCGAGGATACAGACAGCAGCGCCTGAGAAGTCGTTCAGTGACCTTTAAGATGACGACAATGACGAGTTACAGTCTTACTCTCTGATCTCCCGCTTCCTCTTAAGATTGCGTCTTTCCCTGTTGCCTCGATTGCAGCGACTATCTGCGATGGCGGTGCGGTCCCTACAACAGAGACCAGTTGCTTCTCTAGATCTGCATTCACCGTCTTGATTCCGGGCACATCGTATAATGACGTTGAAACACTCCTGATGCAACCCTCGCAACTAAGCGGGACTGCAAAGATGGTCTGACAGTGTTAGTGAAAGCGGACACCTAAGCAGATGCGCACATACTTCGAAAGGAGGTATGATTCCTGGCATCTCTTTTAGCCTTCGACACACAATGAACAAAGATGAAGCTGCGCAACCAGCGCACTCCCAAGGCACCTCAGGCTGTCGCCGATAGCGTCAGCCGAAATGGTGTTTTGTCATCCGGTCCACGATAGCTACCGGCTATCACAGTCTACCCAGACTGTGATTCGGAAGTTGATCATCGGCGCAACTCCAGCGGTAAAGTTCGTTGTATACTGTATAGTACAGTACTTCACTTTTCGCTCAACGTGCCTCGCTGCCAGTGTAATCTCCCGAGACTGCTAGTCAAGACTTGCTCGGTTGGAAATCCCTAGGCAAGACTTTGCGCTCAAGCGCCGCGCCCGCACGATGTCCCAAGTCGTTGGCCAAGTCAGTACTATTCGCTCTATAGACAAGATTATCTTACTGATGACCAATAGACTCGCCTTGCCTACAGCCGCGCCTGGCACCATGTAGATGTTGGTGCCGGTCAAAGACCGCTTGGACGACTCGCTACACAGATTGCAATAACATTGATGGGAAAACACAAGCCGATATTCGATCCCTCCACGGACTGCGGCGACTACGTGGTCGCGGTCGGATGCCATGACTTACATACTACTGGCAAGAAGCGGTTCCAAAAGAAGTACTACACACATACGACACGGCCAGGCAGTCTGAAGGATTTGACCATGGATAAGCTGATGGAGAAGTGGGGTGGTGCGGAGATTCTACGAAGAGCAGTAAGAGGGATGTTGCCAAAGAACAGGCTGAGGGACAAGAGGATGGCGAGGCTGAAGGGTTAGTCATGAGCAGGGCATTGGAAATAAGGGTTAACAAGCTAATCATGTTTCAGCATTTGAGGGTCTTGCGCATCCATATGAGCAGAATATTGTGCGGTACAGAGGCGACATGGCCTCAATACTGGAAAACCCGCAGGTGAAGAAGACTCTAGAGCAAGCAAAGACTGCTCTGAAGCCGACGCCGACTGCATGATGGAGTCTTGCGGATCGAGGAAAGCCAGGCCAAGCCGCGCTCGGCGACGAGCATCATGACTGCCTAAAAGGTGTGGCAATCAGCTGCATCCGCATACATGCATGACGATGCGGGATAGTGCAGGTCGCTATTGTCAAGTCATGGTATTCAAAAGCTGAAGGCACGCAACACAGGGTTTCAGTGGCTGGCAGCTGGAGGAGCTACTGCATGAGATACGTTTGCATACTATGAATGGTGGGGAATCGGGATTCGGACATTCTGCACGTACTTCCACATCTGCACAATGGCAGGGAGTCTCGGGAAAGATTGTAAGATAAAAGCAGTCATGGAAATCGTTATTTGCCACAATTGGCATTGTCTACACAAAGTAGATGTCTGTAGAGTCGTTATAACCAAGAGTACCCAAAGCAACAGACCCTACAAGTCTCCAGTATATGCGCCATCATCAGTCCCTCGTCACTATGCAGTGAATGAGCCCATTAGGATCGGACTGCGGTGCGTAGACCTCTGCGTCCTTGCCCGTGTTCTTGAGCCCTTCGAACCAAGACAGATCTGCTTCAGTGTCAGCGTTATCAGGAAAGAGTCGAGCAGGATTTGCCACGTACTGATCTCGAAGTAGTGCTTGTTGGGCAATGTATAGTCAGCAGCCGCGACTTCTGGCACTGCCTCCAATATCTGCTCGCTCATCTTGTACATGGTGTTCTGCACACTAGGGCTCTCCTCTTTCGCAAATGTGTCCATCGTAATCTTCCTTGCCGTCTCAAAAGCTGGATTGAACTTGGACTCTGCAGATTTGACAGCATCGATACTGTCGAACTGCTTGTAGAGCCAACCACAGTTCACTGCAGTACTCAGGATACGGTCGTTGGTTTCTGGCAGGATGGTGTACTTGTCTGTCGTGTCATAGCCGTAGAATGCGGAACCTGTGCTTTTCAGCACGAGCAAGTCCTCGATTCCACCTTTGACAGAGATACCCTTGCCTCGTGATGCTGTAGCGTGAACGATACGGGTCTCTGCACCGTCACGAGCGAAGGAGTGAGGGTGAGGCTTTTCATCCACAGTCATACGTGTCCAGCGATGCTGAATTACCTTGGCTGTCGCACGATGAATGTGGGAGTATCGGTCGATGAAGTGTTGTGCGAGAATGGCAGCATACATCTCTGGAGTGTCTACATGGTTCTGCTTCGCCACGATATACGCGGTCTGCTTCTGCGTGTCGGTTGGGACAATCACGGAATTGTCTGCTTTTGTGTATCTGCTTAACGTCAATACTTGGTACATAGGGAGACTCGGTGCGATTGCGCTCACGATGTCTCAATGTCACCCTCGAGGATGGTCTGTACGGTGAACTCGAAGACGCTGTGAACACCAGACTCCTCCTTCTGGACCTTCAGCACACGGACGTTGTCCTTGCCGTATCCAGCATACGCAAGTTTGGGCATGATTACAGATGTGTCGCGAGCGGTAGCAGAAATCTATTCAAGATGAAGCAATAGTGAATTGTCAAGAGCGAATGAGGGAGACCAGAATCAGCTTCTATACAACCTATCTGACGAGGGCACCACGGCAGATAAACAGAAGTGGTCGTCCTTCCTCTTATCAATGACCTTTCCCCACCAAATCTCGGCCGCCTCCATGACATCGGGCACTTCCGCTCCTTCTGCGCAAGCTCTTACTACTGTTTCAGCGTCTCGGAGCTCGAGGAGGCGCGGGCGAGGGCGCAAGGCAGGACAGACTAATGACATGGCTGGCGAGCGTTCATAGCGACATCCAGTGCACAGGGCAAGCTGTTGTAGATGGCGTTCGTCTTCAGCTTCAAATTGGATCTCTACCTCTACCCCGCAGCTTCATCGTGTGAAATGTCCCGAGTGATCGACACCGCAATTGACGTACCTCACGCGTGCTTCTCGATGCATTGGCATTCACCACACCTGCAACACTTCCACTCCGCGCCACTTGAACAATCGTGTCTGCTGCTCGATCGCACGAGCTCGAATCAACAACCACAACGAATCGCAGCGGATTGGCTTACTAGCGTATACACCAGAGGGCATCACTGTAGTGTACTGGCAGACATCTCCGCCATTGTTGACGTGAGACTACAGAATGGTGACGACTTTCATCTCATAGTGTCTCGAATGTGTATGTCGCACGGGTGCGGCGACATTGACCGTGCTCAGAGAATCAAAGTCCCTCCATGACAGGCCGCCTCGGAGAGCATGTTGCGGAGCGTGACAACTTGCTCCCACCAACTCACGTAGGACGAAATAACTCCTCATTCAGTCTGGCCTCGAGGGCAATACCTGCTTCTGTTTCCACCTTCACCAATGCGCCTGGTAGCTTCAGCACAGATCTTAAATCGACAGATCAATCTAGGCAGAATCTACAACGACCTTCAGCACCTTCTTTCGTCAGTTATCGATCGACCAGGACACAAGATGTGGAAGAGAAGGACACTGCGGACACACGGCAGGCAGAATTGCGTGAAGCAATTGCTCGCGAGGAGAAGATCAAGTCAGGGTCGGAGAACTTGCTGGAAGCCTTGAATACGAAGAATGCAAAGCAAGTACGTGAGCAGCGCGCCAAGGTCGAGTCTGAGCTCAATGCCTCGAACCGGAAGCTGGCACAACTCAGACTGGGCCTAGATGCTGAGATTCAGCGCACGAAAGACCGATCCCCAAGTCCGATCGGCAGACTGTCGAAGCTTTTCCGCAGCGCACCAACGAGATCACAATCCCGTCATGAGCTTGACGATGTATCTGTGTTCGTGGATGACGATGATGCCGAGTCGCCAACATTCGTGCTTTCGGAAATACTACAATCATTGGAGCGTGAAGGAATGCCTTCGGAGTACTATGTCGAAAGAGCGAATAACCTCGTCGATTTGTTCAAGAGACATCCAACATTGAAATATGATCTCGCCTGGTCCATCTTCGGTCTGCGCATGCAGACGATGCTGCTTAGCGATAGTCGAGAAGTCGTGGCTGCGAGCTTTCGATTGATGAGACATGCTATAACTGATAGGAAGTCACTCGCCATCATGCGGTCTCTGCAGACGGACTATCTAGTTGTTCTCTCGCTTGTCAAGGAAAGTAAGGCTAGTGTGGAGCGCGAACAAGCCCTCAAGTTCGTGCGAGCTTTCTTAGACGTGAAGGACGGTACGCAGGAGTTGGCGAGATCGGTAGTCCGAGTCCTCATCGCTATCGCAGAGCTTCCGGAGGATCGTTTGAGGAACATCTGCATTTTGACTCTGGCGGAGTTGCTCATCAAAGATCCAGGTATTGTGGTGGCAGCTGGTGGTATGGGTGTGCTCGCTGAGGCACTAGCTGACAGCACGTATCAGCCCGTGGAAAGTCTGACTCACGCATTTCTTTACTTGCTCGATACGCCAGCACGACGATTGTTCTTCACTTCTGGCCATGAATTGGAGGGACCTTTGGCGGCGTTTACAGACGGCACAGCTGCCGATAATGGGGAGAGACTTCGCGCGAGCGCGAGGGTGATAGCTACAATACTAAAGACGTGGTCTGGTCTATCTTCCTCCTCCCTGGACAACTTCCGAGCGATTCGATCATTAACGACTTCGATGCAGATTCCTTCATCTCAATTGCGTGATATTGTGCTGGATCTGTTGTACGATGTTCTTCGAATCAAGCCGCCATCATGGTCTACATCGTTCTTGGCTGGTAGACGGCTGACCACCTATGGAAGAGTTGGCAGCATGAAGTCGGATGCAGGTATCGATGCCACTACAGCTCCGGATCAGAATGAAGAGCTTGTCGAGCACTTTACTTCTGTTGTACTGGCAGTCTTTCTGCGGAATGGCTTGTTGCAAGCACTTCTGATCACTATCGACAACGAGCAGGATGCGAGTGTCAAGAAGAAGGCAACCATCCTTCTCAGCGAAATCATGCGTGTTGCATATGAGAGATTACCTAGCTCTTGGAGTACGCAATTACAGGTTCTTCCGACCTTATTTCAGAAAGCAGCACAATTACAATTCCCAGATACACGGAGCACATCAAGTGGCGCAGTCTACCAGCTGGAAAGTGTGTCTCGAACGATACTCCGCACTGGGAAGTCAAATACTCCCTCCACGATTGTAGCTTCCTCTCATGCACAAGGAGTTGGCTCCAGACGTACCTCAGATTTGAGCAAGGATGCCTTGACACCACAGATAGAAGAAGGCCACTTTCGAACAGTGATCATGGAAACACAGGTCCTGGCTACAGTGAACTTCTCAAAGTGGCGATGGGACCTCATTCTCAAGATCATCGAAGGACCATTACTTAACCCAAAGCGACTCGAGGAAGCCACAAAAACCAACAAGTTTGTGAAACGGCTGTTGAGCTTCTACAGACCTTTCAAGTATAGATTTGCCGACATTCTGAGTACTAAACCTAATCAACGATATGTCAGGACTGGATGCGCATTAATGAAGACACTTCTGAGGAACCCTGAAGGTGTTAGATATCTTGCAGAACAGAAGTTTCTGCGGCAGATAGCAGAATGTTTGGCCCAAGTCGATCGTCTCAGTGGACTGACATCTGCTTCTCCGTTGTTCTCTACTGATCGGCTAGCGGAAACGCTCAGTGGCGGCTACTTCGCCATGCTTGGCGTTCTCGGCACTCACACTCAAGGTTTGGAAATCATGGAACGATGGAAGATGATCAACATGTTCTATCATATTGTTGAACTCGAAGATCGAGACGATATTGTGAAGTTGCTCCTGACCTCAATGGACTACACTCTGGACAGTCATTTGAGGATCATCCTGTCGAAGGCTTTGACGGCATGTAGTCGACCTGTTCGTATCCACGCAACCAAGATTTTACGCAAGTACGCGACCAGGCAGATGCCAATCCCGGATACCACCGTTGAGAGTGCGTATGCAGAGTGGGCAATTCAGCTCTTGATCACCCAGCTGTACGACCCTGAAGTCGAGGTTTGTGAAGTGGCTGTACGGATTCTAGAAGAGGCATGCAACGAGCCAGATTCTCTGGAGTATGTGGTTCGATGTAGGCCAGCGCTGGATCATCTGGGCGAGATTGGAGCACCTTTGTTACTTCGCTTCTTATCGACATCGATCGGATATCACTACTTGGACGACCTTGACTACATCTCTCAGGAAATGGACGACTGGTTTCTTGGGCGCAATGACACCTATGTCACGATTGTGGAGGCCTCATTAGCTCAAGCACTTGCACGATCCCCACACATCCGACGTGTGCAGCATGAAGATCACTTGGAGCCTCTTGTCCATGGATCTGCACCTCCACATTTCTACAGGGAGCTGTCTCGCACTACTGAAGGCTGCAAATTGTTGCAAAGTAGAGGACACTTTGAGGAGTTTGTTACCATCGTCAGGGCACATGGACAGGAAGACACTGATGCTGAGGTTATACTGAAAGTGAAGGGCGCTATCTGGGCACTCGGCAATATTGGGTCGATGGAGCTCAGTGCAGTATTCTTGGAGAGCAGTGAAGCTGTCCAACTTATTGTTCGCATTGCCGAGACCTCCAGGGTCATGTCATTACGCGGTACTGCATTGTATGCGCTCGGCTTGATGTCACGAAGTATACATGGCCAGGAGATCCTTGCTGAGCACGGATGGCAAGTTGGCGTCGATGACATGGGACAGTCGAATGGTATATGTCTGCCAGCAGACATCACCAAGCTATTCCTGGTATGTATGCTGTCTGAGCTTCTGTCACATTTACTGATGCGCTGCAGAACCGTGACGACATCCGACAAACCACAACAGAAAGTCCCGAACAGGAGAAAAGCTCAACAAACACAAAGCCAAGCTCAGTCGCGGCAGAAGAAGACCCTATCAAGCTACGCATCATAAGTCTCATCAAAGATATATGCAATCCTGTGCTGTCGAAGAGACGTGCAATGGAACTACATATTCTCAAGCACAAGCAACCAGAACCTTTCCAGCAGACTGCTTTCTTCCACAGGGTGATGAAGTTGCTGGAACAATACCACTTCCGCTTGCCGGTGTTGCGGTTTGTGATTGATCTATTCGACAAGAGAGTGATGCGACGGATCGTGCTCGACGAAGAGTCAGACGACAGCGAGAGCGAGCATGATGAATCTGGACCTGAAACGAGAGCGAATGACATAAAATGGGCGTCCATGGAAGAGGGTTGATTGCCCTATCAGCATGAAAAGGGATGCCTTGATGCGGCGTTTTCGGCTATGGACTCGGAGGAAGGCAGGAGCAGGATTAGGACTAGGGCTGATACTTGCGATTGGAGTCTGTGGTGTTTTTGAGAGGACTGCCTCCAAGTGGTCAAATAAGACGACAAGGATGACCGTTCTTTTTGAGATCAAGGGAAATCGGTGATGATTCCGATAGTCAAGATATTGCCGGCGGGTCGTGCCGTCTGGTTCACCTTGATCTTGAGTTTGATCTTGCATCGACAGCAGGATACCAAGTACTTAGGACCTCTATATCAGCGATATATGAATGCTTGAAATCTATCGTCTGATCATTGCCATGCAAGCAGCGAAGAAGTCAATATGCCTCCACTACACAACCCTATCCGCATTAAGCTTAGTAATGCCCGCCGCGTCACATGCCGCGATCGTGGGAGGACTCAGGTTCCGACGATCGACCAGTATTGTGGTGTAATCATGACCTCAGATGATGTTGATATCAATGACGACCTCGTGTTGTGGTGTCCTTGGTCGTTATCACTATCATTGCCACAGTATACTGTAGACATTGTGAACGACCTAGGTCAAGAACTAAGGAGGAGGTCGACATTATACTGAATTTATCCAGCCCCGGAGCAGTATTGTGCCGCGGCCTACATCACCAGAGAGGCTGTCTGTAAGGTATGGCGTGCCTTGAACCTTCTTCTTTCATGACTTTGTATCCCGAGAGACTCCACCAGTATCCCCTCGGAAGTGACATCAAGATCTGTCAAGCATTTAACCTCGAGATATACTACCTCGAGACGCCTTCGGGTGCATGTCTTTCAGCAAAGCACCATTTCGAAATTAGGCACATCAATCCACCAGCAGTCGCTAACACTGCTCTCCGGATACAGATTGTCTATCCACACAGGACCACGCGTAGCAACTCACCCCTTTCTCTGATCGAAACAATCTGGGACTATACCGCGCAGAATATACCTCAGGCTCTCGGACTAGACAGTTCAGCAATACCATACCCCCATATGGGCCACGCAGCGGCAATACTTTCCAAAGTCATATGAATGAGTGTCTTGCAAGAATCAGGTCTACCCGCGATCACAGACGAGACATACTACCAAATTGAACAGGTGGACGCACAAGAGGTGGACGCAGAGGAAGAGTTCAAGCATCCCGACTTCATGACCAGGGATGAGCCGACCTCGGTCGTAGGAATAGCAGTTCCTACAATCTCAGATGGACATCAAGATGCAAGAGCACTCGTTCGACTGGTACAATGCCCGATGTGTTCTCTGCCACTAAGATCGCCAGTCACGTTACCTTGTGGAAACTCACTCTGCCGACAATGCCTGCCCACGTCACACACCAGGGAACATGTTACATATCCAGATGTCCAGAGTCGGCGACAGGCTATACAGTGTCCATTCACAGACTGCCATCAAGAGCATACCTTGGAAGATTGTGCTGTAAACGTTGTTCTTGCCAAGTTGCTGGACTCTATTGTCATTGAGGTCGTGCGCCAGCGGTCATCTGCAGGAGAGACACAGACAATGCTGGAAGAAGTTCCAGTGGTGAGAGAGTCGTCACTGGAAGGAGCATCGGAAAAGGTGGAAGGTCTTTATGGTCACTCGAGAACACTTCCTGGAGCACGACTGGCTTCAACATATACACTAGCGGAGATGGGCGAACTCGACTACGCGGCCGACGTCATCTACAGAGATGCAGAACCAGCTGCAATCGGTGCAGCATTAGACATGGAGCTTCTCGGTCAGCTGAAAGATGTTGTACAGAAAGACCTCGATTGTCATGTCTGCTACAACCTGATGCTGAACCCAGTCACAACACCCTGCGGTCACACCTTCTGCCGCAAATGTCTAGCCCGAATCCTGGACCACGCAGACATGTGTCCCGTATGTCGGCGGAATCTACCTCTACCCGCCTCACTCGCCACCCACCCAGATGATAGAACTCTCGCAGAGCTCCTTCTCGCCCTATGTCCAGAAGAAATATCCGCTCGCACCGAAGCCGCCAACGCCGAAGAACGTAGCGCACCCGGCGGCCTCGACACGGCCCTCTTCCTCGTCACTGTCAACTTCCCCAGCATGCCCGTGCTCTTGCACGTCTTCGAGCCGCGCTACCGCCTTATGATCCGGCGTGCCCTCGAAACGACAGGGCAATTCGGCATGGTCGCGCACAATCAGCACGGCCACCCGCAAGGCAGCATGGGCCGCACGCGGTTCATGGAAATGGGAGTGTTGGTGCAGATTGAGCACTTTCAGACACTGCCTGACGGCCGCTCGTTTTTACAGTGTCGAGGTATATCAAGATTTCGGGTTGTTGCTCACGGCATGCTGGATGGGTATGTGATGGGCCGGGTTCAGAAAGTTGAAGATATTTCCCTCGCCGAGGAGGAGCAGCTCGAGGCGCGCGAACTCGGCGCCACTCTGGCAATTCCGCCCACGGAAAATAACAACAACAACGCTATCCTCAACCTCGACCGCATATCGACAAGCGAGCTCTTCGCCATCGGTCAGAACTTTGTGCAGCGTGCCCGCGAACGAAGTGCGCCGTGGCTACAAGGTCGAATTATCGATGTGTATGGCGGCCCGCCGGACGATCCGGCGGTGTTTCCGTACTGGTTTGCGAGCGTGCTGCCGTTGCATGAGGATGAAAAGTATAAATTGCTGCCGACGATGAGTGTGCGGGAGAGGCTGAAGATTACGGCGAGGTGGGTGCAAAGGATCGAGGCGCAGAGATGGTATGTTTGATGATGTTCTTTCCTCTTTTCTTCGCTTTCCTTTCTGATCTCGAGGAAGATGGTGTGGGAGATGAATGTGGTAGCTTGAGAATCTGGCTCAATGCCTTTTGATAGGTACGCATACTGACCTGAGTGGAACTCCTCTGGAATTAGGTTTAATGCGAGCGCGTGTAATGTGTTATGACTCTCTTTCGGGGTGCTCTTCGTGGCGGTGCTGATTGCGAGGGTGTACGTGAGTTAGGCTGGCTGGCTAGTTGTCTGCATGGGCTGGCGGGCGGCGTGCTGCATATTGTGGAATGGTTCGAGGATATGTACAGGAAGAGTAGGGTGTACAACGCCATGTCGGACTGTAGGTTCTGAGGAAGGCATATTCTTCCGAATCAGATCAAGCGTTTCACCCCGGCATCAAGTTGACTACGATATGGCTATACTGCTATGTTTCATCACGAAGCCGTACCAGTACAAGTCCTCCAATCCGTCGACTGAGAATTAACAAACGCATATCCTCTATCTCCTACTCCCCCTCTCGACGCCTCGATCGTTACTGCTGACCTTGGATAGGTCTAAACAAGTGGCTCGCGCCTAGATGTATAGGCCCGGTCCATCATCCTTGGTCGTTGACGGCAACCGGCAGTCTTCAATGTCGTGCACGTGACGACTCATTGGTCGTGGGTTCAATACCCCGCAAAAATGAAAGTGGTCAGATCAGTCTAAGATTGAAAAGAGAGCATCAGCTCGATCTCAGTAATGCCCGACGCTATCCAGAAATCTGTTTATACATTCATGTTATGTATTTCTGTTACAGCGTCCTTAGATCGCCTGGCCGATATCGACGTGGACTCACCACAAAGCGTGGGGGGGTACGGGGAAAGTTGCGGAGTTTGCCCGGCTCGATGTGGCAATCCGAATTTCATCACATCCTGGTCGTTCCTTCGTCCCTTACATTCCTCACTTATGGTAGGTCACATGACATGAATGTATAAAGAGCAAAAAGGACGATACGTTTGCCAAAAGTAAATGTCTATGCAAGTGCCTTCTGACGGAGTCGAACTAAGCTGGGAATTAGATGAAGCTCGGAAGCTGGCACGAAGATAATCAAGCTCACCCGGCGACCTCGTCATTACTAGTGACGCGCTCTACCAACTGAGCTAAGAAGGCATGTTTAAGCTTAATTGGCTTGTGACAATCAAGCGGGTTTACAAAAATATAATACTTTATTTTGCATTACTTCTCCACAACATGCCTCGCTCTCCTCAAGCTAGCGGTTGACATGCCTTCTTGTCGCTCAGACGTACTGACGCTGGAAGGCTCTGCCACAGTCCAAATTGCTTGGGAGACTGGAAGAGTCCTTATATAAAGCATTTCGGGCGAGCACAGACAGGTACAATCAAGACTCTATAGACTCACACCGCGGGAATCCTTATCACTAGGTGAACTGACGCATGTCTACTCGATATGAGCTACTGTAGGACAGTCGCTTCGAGAAATCTAGCTGTGCGCCCATTCTGCTGTTCCTGGCTTCACAATCGACGAGTCATCAATCTGAAAGAATGGCCATAACTTTCGGGCACCTGAAACTGATCTGGTGTTGACCTGACTCTTGAAACAGCCCCATGGATTACTTCGCATTGCTAGCTTTTTTCACATAGCTACATGTCCTGCGCAAGTTTTCGAAGCTCTCTTCGTCTCTAGCTTCCTATCTTTGCTCTGTCGCATCACAGTACTCGGTATGGCTAAACGACCAAGTCTCAGCTACCAGCTTGATTGCATTCGACAGACAGGAGACTACGTTGAGTTCGACAAGGAGTTTACTGAACTAGGCAGCCTGCTCCACGACACTTCCAGCTCTCATCGCTCCGAGCCTAGCTCTACACCTCAACAAGACGCGCATCTCAATACCTACTACAAGTTCATCAAGTCTTACGACAAGTATCTGAGAGTCAAAGACACCGTCACCAACGCAGTTCTCCAAGATGCTGCGTTTCCACTCGAATTTGTCAAACTTGAGAAACAGCTCACACTGTAAGTCCTCAACCAGCCCCAGCATTACTGCCTTACTGACAGTTGCTTGCAGCTTTCTCGCCTGGGTGCACAAGCATGCGGAGCCGAGTGCCCACGCCGGTCTTATCCCTGAGGACGGCACACTCGCCCAATACTGGTCATCGATGCTGTTCTGGTCAGTGCGCATCTCCCGGGAGCGTGGTGTCGAGCCACCCAGCCATGGAAGGCTCAACTCGGCTCTAACTCAAGCCACTCAACTGCTCGAATCCCGTGGCGAGCAGCATGCTGGTCAAAAGCGTGAAGACGACATCCACGACAATGACGCGAAAGACACACTGAGTGACGCCGGCGCGAAACCAAGGATCAAGCGCACAAAGACACAGTCATCTCAAGCCGGTCACGAACACACAGACCCAACACCATTTCAGGCGTCCTCGATCCAGCCAACATTCACGGCGCGATTGTCACCGATCCTGAATCGATCCTGGCGTACTTTGCAGCACATCCGATTCCTGGCTCTCGAAGCGTAACAGTTGACGAAGTGATGCAATACTTCGTCGACAACCCACCTGCTGAAGCCCGGAGCATGCCGCTGGATGAAGCTTTGCAGTACTTCGTCGACAATCCAATTGATGGAACTAGAATGGCCACGATGGAAGACACACAAGCATGGCTCGATGCGGACAGGGAGCAGTTCATGAGGAAACGAGTGGGCGTGGAGGGAGTTGAGACACAGGGAGCAGAGGAGAATGAGACAGAAGCAGAAGATGACGACGAGTTCGAAGGATTCAGCGATTAAGACTAGCGAACGGGCCTTCCAGCAGTTTCTCTCGACGGCGTGAAGGTGTTAGGAGTTTCATCATTGACTCGGTGGACCTGCCATGGGTAGACGTGAAACTTTGTGTCCGGTTCAGCGAACAAGCCTGATCATCAATGATGGGCGATGGCCAGCCAAGTCATACAGGATGAAAGGTCGCTTTACTCAGATAGTCAAGTGAGGGAGCAATGTGACGCACGAATCATAAAAGCCAATGATTACATTCCACGACGCCCTTGCTTCACATTCCTCCCTTGCCTGCCTCGCCTCGCACTGCAAAGCACGTTAAACCACGATAAACCAAAGCAAGCAGCCCACTGTCAGACACAAGCATACGAATCTATCGTAGCCAAGTATTGCATCCAAGTCTGTGCCCGCCGATAACCCACGCCATCTGTATGTCCAAAACCCATTGTATCACCCATCCACTGTGCAAAGGTCCAGCATAAAGCAGAACCAATCTGTACACCCAATTCCCCTCTCACCACCACTCACACTCACTTC
>Ga0058698_10000319_pt1 | contig 28062 bp, 28 predicted proteins | sample AgamicAsSfe_FD_67288 | JGI IMG/M metagenome (GOLD analysis project Ga0058698, IMG submission 67288) | Agave microbial communities from Guanajuato, Mexico - As.Sf.e | ecosystem: Host-associated > Plants > Phyllosphere > Phylloplane/Leaf | place: Guanajuato, Mexico | collected 2012-05-30
GGTGATGGGGGTGGATACGGTACAAATGAGAAGGATCAGGGAGGACGTACGGTAAGGAGCCGGAGGGAGTGATGTCGGAGGGTGGAGGAGGGATGTTGATGAAGGTTGGGGCGCTTGGGGCGGCCATGGTGAGGATGTGGTAAGGTTGCTGTGGGAGGTTGCTGTTCTGTGCTCGGGCGCGTGTCGTAAGGCGTATTTCGTGTGCTTGATTAGACCGTAGATGTTGCTGCTGATTGTTGCGTGGGGAGGCTTATGGAATTTAGATTTGTGAAGCAAGCAGAGCAGCGAGGAAACAGAGGAGAAAGTCTGCGGGTTGGGGGTGGTTTACAAGACGAACGGATCATGTGCCGTGACGTTTGAATGTGGAGAAGGAACGATGGTCTTGCGGAGAGTAGCCTCGTAGGGTTGGCGATGGTTAAGCACAGCAGTCACAAGATGATTGATATATATACCACGATGACACTCTTGGCTCCGATATCAGATTATGCAGTCTAAGATCTAAGGCGATAGATGGGTGACCGCAGTCATGCCTCATCACAACTGCCCTTGAGGCTGAGGGGTACCACTGGCACTCCTCATCATGCCCATTTTAGGTACAGGTGCACCTATTGTGGTCATCCCAGCCGGCGTCTGTCCTCGACTTGTCGCTGGCCCAGGAGAAGCGGATTGTGCAGCTTGCGACAGATATGATGCTCTTGGTTGATATTGAGACCCTGTATTTGTAGCTTGTGGCGAATTGAAAGTCGTCATCGGTGCTTGTCCGTTGGCAGTATATGAGTTGTAACTCGCGCCTCCGAGCCGTGAGCCATAGTTGGGTTGTGTACTCTTCGTGGCGAGAGGAGTATTTTGACGATTTGCAGTGCTGCTGAATTGTCCAGTACCGAGTCGTGAGTTGTTGTTGTATGCCGGTCGAGCACTTTGTGTTCCATATGCAGTTTGATTCATATACGACTGCCGCGGTGCAGTGGAAGATTGGTTCGCCCCTGGTGTCTGCCACCCACTTAATGGTTGTCTATTGTTGGTCTGTGAGCTTTGTCGTGTCAAGCCAGTGCCTGCACCGTATGCCTGCCCAACACGACCTGTTGTCATGGGTGCTGTCCGTGTGCTGGCCGCAGGTGTCGAGAGTCCAGCTGCACGATTTGAAGCAGCAGCGGCACCGATTGCAGCACTAAGAGCTGCTGCTTTCGCGGCCCGAGACTGTGCATCCTCCTCCAAAACACCACGAATGTTCTTTTCTTCAATTGGTATCTTGACACTAATGTTGAGCTCTTCAAGTTGATCACCATTCAGCTTTGACACTGCATATGGTGGTAGTGTTGCTATCACGAGTGACAGCTGTGCCTTCAGTGTGTTATATGTCTCTATTTCGGCCTCTGTTGGCTGGGAGGGCAGGTTCTCACTGCCGCCTTTCGCAGATGTGTTTCGGATTCTCTGATATGAATGTAAGCTTTCGAGCAGTTCAGATACCTCCTCTAAAATGTCATGGTCGTCTGTCTTCGACTGCCTGGGAAGATCAAGTAGTGCAGGATCGAAGTTCTCTGCAGCGTTTGCGAACTTCTTGGCTTCATCTTGGTCGTTTGAGCTCGTTTCCGTGGCTTGTTCTTCGTACGGTGATGCCCCAAGACTTTGCTCAAATGCTTGTTGACCAACCTTGTGCCACCACAGCTCATCTTTTACCTGATCTGAAAACACTGCTCCAGTGTTATCTCGACTCGGCGCAAATGTTGAGTACACACTGCGGAACAGCGCATCCTCCTCAGGTGGCCCCATTACAGGAACAGTCACCGCCTCGTCCATATTCGTTTGATGTTCTGTTCCTGCTACACGGTTGTACCCGAGCCACTGACCAGTGGTCAACTTCTGATATGCATACCCAAGAGTGCGCTCCGGACGATGTTCACGCCCAGACCCCCAAACAATAGTCGAGGACGAGTCGGTCTGTAACTGTCGCGATGTTCGTGGCGGAGGTAGTTGTGGAAGTGCATTTGTTGGTAGGAAAGTGTCGAGGAAGGTGTTCTTTTTCGTTCCAGCAGGACCATCATCTTGCTGGAGTGCCACAATCTGTGTGCTCAGGATGCCATTCGGAAGTCCATTCTCGCGTAATGACAACACCGGCTGCGCGACTCCTGTAGCTTCGTCTTGTGTGGGTTGTTGGAAGCTAGAGAACAGCTGCTTATGTCCTTGTGCATTGCCGAACAGGGTCAAGACAGTTCTCGAGCTTGTTGGGGGATCCTCCTCCTCCCTCTTGATACCTTCAGCCTTTATGATTGTCGACAAAGCAGTAGTAGCTGTTTTTGGTCTCATCGCAGCGTCGCGTCGGACAAGCGAGCCCAAAGACTTCCGCAGTGCTACCAGAGTCGCAAGGAGCTCGTCCTGCTCTAGATCTCCTGGAACATACTTCCACTGACTGCCTTCTGAAGATGGTTTCGCAGTTAGCATCAGCTGTAGGCATGCAGCTTCGAAATCCTCGACAAACTCCTGTATGGTGGTATATGCTTTGCTCGCAACCAAGAACGATACTGTTTCTATGGCGGGTATTGTTGCGACCTTTGCGCGTTTCGCAGTTCGCGGCTTGCCTGCATTGCTTCGAGGCTCAACAACGAGCTGATCAAGGGTGGATGGTGTTGTGTCACTGCTACGTCGCGCATTGTCAGTGACGGAGTTCAGTGGTTGTTAAGAGAACACTGGCATGCGATCCTACCTCTTTAGGATGTCCCAAAAGTCGGAGATAGTAGTCTGCACACGCAACAAGTCGCGTTCATTCACTTTTGCAATCGTGCTCGTCACATCCGGCTTTTTCGCGCTTTCCGACCTCTTCCGTTTGCTGGATGTAGTTGTTGTGTCGTCAGAATGTGTCGTCGTGGGAGTGCCGTTGAGTTGTGGAGAGGAGTGGGAGTGTGACATAGTGCCCGCTCGTCGATGGTGATCGCGAAATAATCGTGAAAGGTGGGTTGGTGTCGCGTCGATGGAAAGGGTTCAGTTCAGTTCAGTTTCCCGGCTGTTCTGGCTATGAGCAGCACTTGCAACCTTGTGACAGTATGCAGTGTTTACAGGAACAGGCAGAATTCTTCAATATATAGATAAGTAGAGTGAATACATCAGTGGGTAGATGGTAGGGCAGTGATGTTGGTACGCAGCGCAGCGCCGCGCAGCGAGCAAGACAGCTGGAAGCCTTGGACCCTGAATTCCTTCGAAGCTTGTGAACCTGATCTCTTTTTCCAATGCAGTGAGCACACATCATCCATTTCCTCGGTCTGCCAATTCACTTCCACCAAAGCAGAGCAGTGACTTTATCAATGAATGCAACAATGGTCTAGTTCCACTGCTATACATCAGGCAGTCTGGTGGCAAAGAGGTCTATCGAGCTTTAGCCGAAGCCGAAGTACTACTCAGCATCCACGCTCTCTTCGAGTAGTGCGAAGACAGCATGCCAACAATGAGCACGAGCATGCACGGAGTAGCAGAGCAGTATCATTTCGTGGTTTATCACTACGTCTGAAAAATGGCAAACGGTATAGGCCGTCTTCATCGCCTGTGCTTATAAATGCACTGAGATCTGCTGGCCATGATCTTGTCCTGCCGCAAGCGCTCGCCAGCCGCCATGCCGATTTGTCGCACATAGCACCGGGAAAAGACTTCTCTTCACATCTGAGAGATTGTGCTGGAAAATGGGAGCCAAAAAGAACAAAGCAAGAGCGGATTACACTACAAACTATACTTGCAAGGTATATCGATGAGAATGACCTTAATTCCACGTTCTATGATCCGGTAGAGGATCAGGATTCGCCCAAAGATGGAGAGCACCATGCTTCAGAGCAGTACTCGTCGCAGCTGAAGCTCGAAAAGCACATTCAAAACGCAGGTGATCAGCAACTCAATGACGAGCAGTTGATAATCACCGAAACCTCTACCAGCGAACCACAGCAGGATCACGGTGAAGATCGTTTTCTACTTGCTGCTCGGGGCTTCGACTACACAGATGTGAAGCAGTGGGCTGAGTTGTTGTGCGAAATACATCCAGATGTCGCGGCTCGAAAGATGCAAGCTCACCAACGACTAGACCACGTCCAGTCGCCAACGAGAAAGCCTATACCTACTTTTGTATTGTTGTTCTTTCTTCGTCGTAGACAACTGAACCCTGCAGCACTCCGTTATTGTTTAGTAATGGCATGGCAAGAAGTACGTAGAAAGCAAGAGGTGCAAAAGCTGAGAGAAGGTCCCGAAAATGCTCGACTTCGAGGAAGCCATAGTGTAATGGATAGTCACTCATTCTTCATCCTCATTATACGACTCCTGCGCCACGCGCGTCTGATCTGGCCTGCCGCACTGACAACTATCTCGACCATGTTCATGCAATATCATGAACCTGCTGGAAGAACTTCACGTCGTTCGCTGAAGAACAGTGGCATGTCATTGAGGCTATCGCGTCTATGTAACCAAGTGTTGGCTCTTCTTGCTCTCCCTGTTTCCCAGCAGCCGTTTCAAGCACCGCCGATACAGCAACGAGCCCAATTCGACCTTGTCAAGGACATGGCGGGACGAAGTCCTCCACTGAACATCTCACGAAGAGGGTATCAAGCTATCATAAGCGTACAGCTTGCGAACAAGAAAACTGAGCAGGAGCGTGATTGGGATAAGCTGAAAGCCAGATCTTGGCCACCCTGGAAGCGAGAGAAGACCGGTCTTGACGCTGAAAAGGATCGAGAATACGGGACATCGCGTGCCATGCACGTCTTGAATCAAGCTCGGGAAGCAGGTTATGGATCTTTCAGTTGGGAGAACAATGCCAGCATGCTAGCTGGATGGGATATCGACGGTAGTCCTTCCATCCAGTCCAGAGCCTTCATCCTGCACAAAACGATATTTTTGGGTCGGCCTGCCGAAAGACATGATACTGTTTTGACCACAGGGTTCACCCCCTCGGAGGAGTCTGGACTTTGGACATCGCGCATCCGGACAACTCGTACCCTTCAGGAAGCTTGGGCTTGCTTTCTGATGTACAAAGATCAGAACTTACCTCCAGCACAAAGTGTCTACCTGGCTACTCTGGCCAAGATTGCTGCCGAGGACATTCGTCTCGCGAGACTGCAGACAGTCAAAGCTATTGGACAGCCGTCCGTTTCCACAATATCGACGCCACGTAGTTCAGGTGATGATATCGAAGTGGTCGCACCTCCCGAATCACCAAAAGAAGCGACCTACTTGCGCACGCCGCCACTTTCTTTTGATGAACTGACGCAGGAGATGTTTAGACAAAAGATTAAGCCTCAAGGAGCCTCGCTTGCATTTCTCCTTAACCACGCTAGCTCAATCAAGCATGGCACATTGTATCTAAGAGATTCTGGCAACTACCATGTCCGCAATCTTTATCTGGCGTCTCAGAATACCACTGTAGACATGGAAGCAATCTCGCTTGACGTCTTCTCAGCCTGGATTGGTCTGCTTTGTCGCTTTCCATCCGCTCAATGGAAAGGGTCAACACGGCCACCCGTTGTTCATGCTCTCCACCTTCTACGTATGTCGCGTTATCGCAAGCGGTCAGCTTGGCATGCTGTCTTGGCAGCTGTAGGCCATTACAGAGTCACCAGGCGCCCTGAAGCGCGCATATCCTTTGCATCACGTATGCTGAATCGACCCGAGGCTACCACGGTCGTGCAAGGCGTTGTCCAAGACATGGCCCAAGTGGGCCTCAGCGCGGATATTGAGACCTTGCGTCTACTCTGCGTGGGCATGGAGTCGGCGATCTTGCACGCCCAAGATATTGTGGAGACATTGCGCGCGAAAAAGTCTTCAAATCAAGTCCAAGACCGCCTCGGTAATATCACTGCCGCTGATCTCAATCCCGACCTCGTGCGCTCCGCGGTCAAAATCCTAGGTGAAGGTCCTCACTACATCCATTCCATCTTCAACACTGTCATGGGCGTCGGCAATCGGAAGACCCTCGTTAACGCCATCAAGCTCGGTGAAGAGCACAACCTACCCAGGTTACTCGCCGCGCCCAACCCGGAGATGCTACACGCCTACGTCCGTGTCCTCGGCGCGCTGCAAGACTGGCAGGGCTTGTTCAACACGATCGAGTTCATGGTCAAGTACCAGACTGAGATTGCTGCGGCGGTGGATATGCCAAGGAATGGGGCGAGGTTGCTGAGAAGGACGGTTGTTGCTGTTGCGGTGTATCTGGAGAGAAGTTGGGTAAAGGGCGAGGTGGTGAGGGCGGACCAGCAAGCCGCGCCGAAGAAGACGGTGGCCAAGGTTAGGAAGATGGTCGAGAGTGTGGGGACTTGGAGAGGATGGCCGAGTGAACGGGAAGTTGCAGAGTACTGCGCTAAAGGACGGTTTCCTGGGAAGGCTGATGCTGTATAATGTACCGATACATAGATGTGGTCGGAGACTTTTACTTCACCATTCAATCGCTCTATCTTTAGTCACTATTGATGACCTTGAGCTTCTTATGCTCATTGCTCACACAGTATCTTGGTTTCGAACTCTGCCACCGATGACATCTCTGACCTCACCCTGACCTCACAAGTACCTCCTTCACCCTCGACACAACATCGCTTCATGTCTGCTCGACCACAATGATACTCGCAGCGTACTACGTCAACTGGGTACGTCCGTGCCACGAGTATTGCTCCAGGTGTGCTGGATCCCTGTGACATACCGACCAAGTCTGTTCAAAGCGTAGGTCGGACAGATCCAGGCCATGCCCTCCAATACTTATCTCTGTTCTACGCTCACTCCGACTCAGCAAGCTGTGACGTGTCTGATGCTTCGTGTTGTCATCGTGCTCCGCACTTATGCTGTGATAGCGCGATGCAACGCATGTACGGCATATGCAGCGGTATCTGCGCGTCCGTCATGGTTCATCACAGCAAGGATTCAAGTCGAAGACCCAGCGCCCGTCTCTAAGAGGTCACCTTTGACATACACATTCGCACTACGCTACCAACTATCCAGTCCTAAACGTGATACAGTGACCGTGAAATGAATGACATGATGCTGAAATAGCACCTCGCTCAACATCATGAGGAGATGCAGCACAGGACTGTGCTAACACACAAAGGACAGGCCATCTACGGACGTCAACACTTCCCAGCAGATCTGCCTGCGGACAAGTTGACGCACGTCCTGTACGCGTTTGCGAAGGCGGATGGGGAGACGGGCGAGGTGTAAGTGTTTGTTGTGCTGCTGTTCTGCTGTCCACTCGGATGCTGTATAATGCTATAGATCACCAATCACCAGCATCCCACCTCATCGCCTCCAACTACGTCCACAGCTCTCAACAGCAGCTAGCAATATATCCACTGACCTGGCCCCTAGGACTCTGTCTGACCCCTGGGCCGACCTCCACGCCCCCCTCCCCTCCTGCCCTCTCTGCTCCGCCTCCCTCATCGGCACCCTTTCCGCCCTGATGCACCTCAAACACGTTCACCACCCACACCTCCGCCTCCTGCTCTCTATCGGCGGTTGGACCTTCTCGGCCCCCCTCGCCCTCGCCGCTTCCACACCCGCCCGACGCGCTGCGTTCGCTGACTCGGTACTGAGATTGTTAAAGATGTATGATCTCGACGGCATTGACATCGATTGGGAGTACCCCAGTAGTCCTGCTGAGGGAGAAGCATTAGTGGAGTTGGTGAGGACGGTGCGGGGGGTGTTCGATGCAGCTTTCATTTCGGGTTCGGCCAGCTCGACCTCTCGCGGCACCAGCAGTGGACTCGCACGGTGCACGGAGCCCTACCTCCTCACCCTCGCAGCCCCTAGCTCATCTTGGACAGCTCGACACGTTCCCATCGCCGCGCTGGACGCTTACATCGACGTTTGGAACGTCATGGCCTATGATTTCTCTGGTCCCTGGGCGCCGGTCACCGGACACGCTGCCAATCTACATCCTGGATACGGAACCGACTGGAGTGTTGCTCAGGCAGTAGGTATCTACCGCGACGCTGACGTGGCTGGGCAGAAGATCGTGCTGGGATGTCCGCTGTTCGGACGGCAATTCATTGGCACTGGTGGCCTGGGATCAAAGTTCGAAGGCGTGGGCGCGCAGGGGAGCTGGGAGGGGGGATGTTGGGACTACAAGGCGTTGCCGTTGACTGTGTCCGAGCAAGACGAGCGGTTGAGTGAAGGAGATGGAAGAGCCGGAGGTGTTCCTGGAGGACCTCCCGTGCACACTAACACCACGCTAGGGGCAAGCTGGCAGTATATCCCTGCTCGGGACGGCGGCACTTTGGTTACATACGATGATGTGACGGTGGCAAGAATGAAGGCGCGATGGGTGTTGGAGCAGGGATTAGGAGGGGTGATGTGGTGGGAGAGTAGTGGGGATAGAAGGCAGGGCGAGGGAAGCATTATCGAGGCTGTTGCGGCGGTGTTGATGGAGGCGGAAGAGGGTGGCTAGGTGCGGTACGAGGTAAGTGGGAGTGACGTGCTTTTGGTAATATCGCTCATCTAAGTACCGGGCTCATGCTTGTTCACGGTGGTCTCATTTGGCGAGCAGCCACATTGTACACGAGCCTAACCTCTCGAGGCAGCCCCTTGACTTGAGTTGTATATCAGGGTTATGAGTATTGCCGCAAGCGCTTTGGCATCGGTGTTGCGTATTGTACATGCCTGTCAAAATCGTGCAGCTCGATGAAAGGACTTTTCAGAAAAGCCTCAAGCTCATGTAGAAAGAGCCTAGCATTCTCCTCGCCGAGATATGAACCAAGCAGATCAACTGCTTTTCCACTGCTGCCCTTGATATCAACCGTCTTGAGTATGGAGATGATGTATAAAAGTAGGAACTCGGCGTTCTCAGCTCGGCGTTGGTGCTGTCGACTTGGCGCCGGTGCATCTGCACTTAGAAAGTCGAATACCTGCAGCTCTCTTCGAATCCATTTGCGAGCACGTGCTTGCAGCTCGTTGCTCGTGGCGAAGTCGTGTTGTGTGAAGTCTTTGAATTTGGAAAGCCTGTTGCTGCCGACGTGCAGTGAGAAGAGTTGCTCGCGGTAGACGTGCCTTCGACGTAGTAGGGCCCGATCAGGGTCGACAGGTACTGGTGTTGGGCGTGGAGGTCTTCGTGGAATATATGGGGACTGTCGTCGTCCTCGATACTGGGGGTATGATCTTGAAGCTGGTGTTGATGTTTCTGGAGGAGGCGCCCTTTCTGGCACAGAATAGGTTAAGTAATCATCTGGTGACCGCCAATCGTATTCGACACGCGCCACCCGCGCCTTGCATAGTGGGCAGCTATTGTGTTCTTGTAGCCAGCTGACTAGGCACAGGAAGTCGAAGTGGTGGTTACAGGGCGTGATAGCTCGTTCGGTAATAGGCTCGAGGCAGATAACGCAGGGTTCTACGTGCTTCCTAGAACCATTTGTGTTGAACCTTGTTGCCTCAACCCTTTCCCCGGACATGCGCGACTGGGGTAATAGTTGTGTTGTTGTAGGGCAGAAAGCAGACACTTATTGCCGAAGATAGCATCGCAGTCTTCTCCGAGCGGCGGAGACCAGTGCGGCGGCTCGGCGACCGAACTATTTGTCATACCGTGCCAATGGGAGCTCCGCAGAGTGTGCGTGTGCGTGAGACCTTAAGTTTCATTGCCAGCTTCTCACCATATGTTGTGCTTTGGACCCTATGGCACCTGAACTCGGCAATTCGACTAGTAAGCGGATGCAGACAACGCTGTGCGGTACTAGATCTAGACTATAACCCGCACCTCGGCCTCGGATGTCTAATCACAAGGTCCTGACTGAGGCGGATGGACAGGCAGCTGATCGCGTCGAGGCGTCTAATTTGACGAAGCTTCGGTATACTTCAGGGTATTTTGACGAAACAGCTCAACTTGAAGAGGAAAAGTACGCGAGAGTGCTCACGGTGTACAAGGAGGCTCTCCTGATAATAGAGAGATGAGGCACTGCATACCGAGGTCGAAAGTTCCGGATCTTGCTCGACTTCCTACTCTCTATGCGTTTACCGGTGCGACCTAATTTACCTCCTCGGCTTGTTGCGATAGCCTCCTTGGAGATCTTCTGGCTAATTACTGGCACTGTCGCTATCTAATAACCTTACGGCACTCTCCTGTACTTCCTCTCACATTGCTAGCGCTAATTGATATCCCTACGGCACTCTGCTTCTACTCTTATATTTACTGGCGCTACCTAATACTCCTCTCTCCTGATCTCTTATCTCGGCGTCACTATCGTGAAGGAATGTCACGACTTCGGCAGGGTTGCACCGCTGCTCAAGGCACTGAAGCGGAAAGGGACCTCGCAGCCGTGCTACCTCCTGCCTGTTTACTTCTTCCTGCTCGAGGAGCCGTGCTACTTCTCGCCTACTTACTTCTTCCTGCTCGAGGAGCCGTGCTACTTCTCGCCTACTTGCTGCTTCCTGCTCTAAGAGACATGCTACTTCTCGCCTGCTCGATCCTTCCTGCACTATGAGACGTGCTACCTCCCGCCTACTCACTTCTACCTGTCCAAGAAGTCGCGTGATTTCACGCCCACTAAAGCCTTCCTGCTGGAGGAGCCGTGCCAACTCCTCTCTGTTCACCTCTTCCTGTTCGAGGAGCTGTGACATTTCCTGCCTGTCTAACGTGAACTCCGCCGAGAGATGAACTCGCCATTATCGTTGACATCGATTGCCAATTTGCCGGAGACCTTGCCTTCGTTGGGAAGAAAGTGCGAGACGTAGCGCATTGCCTGCTGTTCTACTGTAGCCGTATGTTGTGCAGATAAGTCGGGCGTAGTCTTTTCATGGCGGCCGTCGGTTGTAAGGATGACTTCGACTAGAGTGACAGTCATCGTAGTAAAGGTAGTCAAGTAGAGAAGGATGAGACAGTGCAACAAAGTATACAATATGCTAGATCTTCAGGATGTAAAGTGTCTGATATACGGTGTCGGCTGCTTCGAGGAGAAAGCTTTCGAAAAGAAGCAGCTAGGCAGGAGGACATAAGAGATTAGGTCTTACAAGACCGTACTCTAGGACCTTACATCAGGGTGCTTAGCCTACTGCAGTAATGTCGATCGTGCCGCGTACGGGATGAAAATCGATAGTAAACCAAGGCAAAAGAGTGTGTAATTTAGGACGCGGTTAGTAACTGCTCTTAGACCTCAGCTTAATAATATGTCTTAAACCGAACATCTTGCAGCATACTATACTTAGAGCAGCTTTTTGGCGTCCTTAACACTATAAGGAGTGTGATCTGTTGGTAGACATAATTATATATATGCTGGGCAAACGAGGGCACTGAAATGATAGGCTGGATATAGTAAGATTACTACCTGGCAGTAGTAGATGCTACGTGAACCTAGAATTAGTCGCTACTTAGGTCCGCAACTTATTGCTAATATACCTGACAAATTGCGGCGGCGACGAGAGTAGCAGCGGCCGGTACGCCCTTCTGCTGTTACTCGGCGAGACGCTTCTCCCGCAGCCTGCTGCCGTGTTTGGACAGTCTTCGGCGCATACCGGAGTAGTATCGAAGACAGCTAAGCCCCTGTCTTAGCCTTCTAGATCGACCGTGCCCGTAGGTGCGCCCTCCCTCTACACCTCTGTAAGTACCAACGTCTATTCCTCCCGATCAAATACCAAAGCTTACATAGGACATAGATAGCTAATCGCGTTTGGCTACCTACAATGCGTCGTCCTCAGGCGGCGAGGACTATGAACTACATCGATTAGACTCGATGCGTTAGTGCTTGTAGAGTGCCGCCACTGTCGCACGCAAGGAATTGTCAGACGCTGGCGATGTCGATGTCGCAGGTTGTGAGGCTTGCTGCGTGGCCTGGATTTCTTGGATTTTCGCATCGATGGCTGCATAGTCAGCTTTCATGTCAAAGACTTCCTCATCGTCTGTGAAGAGATCGTCAGCATCAACATCAGCGAGATCGTCCTCATCTACTTCCTGCTCCACCTCAGCTATATCACCAGCTTCACCAGCTTCAATTTCAGCCTCGCTCTTTTCGTCTGCGACATGGTTGGCGCCGTCAGGAGCCGTATGAACAAGGCACGCAATGTCACCATCGTTCTCGGAGTGCTCAATGTCAACAGACATTGGGGAGTTGGCGCATAGACTTGCGGAAAGACTTGGTCCGAATTTTCTGGCATGGCGAACAGACAATCAATTGGTGCCTATGACGCAGAAAACAGAGAGATCAGGTAGAAACGATTCAAAGGGGCGCCAGCGACGCAGGGAGAGATACAAGAAATTCGGAAGCAGAGACGAAGTCAGAGAGCGCCGATGACGCCGAGAGAGGTACAGGCAAGTCGTAGAATTGATTCAGGTAGCGCCAATGACGCCGAAGAGTATGTACAGGTATAGAGTGTCGGAGAGATGGGTCAGATATCGCCAATGACGAAACGGTGTCGTGTGAGTAATGTTGTGCGGGAGTCAAGGACTGTCGAATGTTCAAGTTGTGTGAACGGTTAACCAGTGCACCCTGAAGAGAATTTACGTCGTGTTCATACCCGGTTGGGAAGTCGAATTGGGAGAGCGGCGATACTTGGGTGCATATGCCACTTGATTTGTCGCCCGCCGGCTGCGTGTGATGTAGACGATCATTACTACCGAATACAACATGTCTCGGCAGCCGCAAGTGAGATAGAGGCTCTGAGTAGCTGTCTGATATCGAGTACCACTAAGACATGGACAAGTCGTGGACCATTTACGTCAGAACCCAAGTTCCACAGCCAAAGTCATTGTCAAGACTTTTAAGTACTCCCACCACTTCGCAGTACATGCTAGCTGCCGAGACTGATCTCATGTCTACCTAATCTGGCTGGCTCCGCACAACTGTTGATGCCTGCTCCAATGTGGCTCTCCCTGCTGGTGCCTGATTGCCTCTGCCTTCCCTAGTCATTCCTCGAGATTGTCATGTCAGATTTGATCAGCTACACTCAGCCGGAGAACTCTGTCATCTCAGCGTCAGTCTCTGACGGTTCTTTGCGCTTCTTCGTGGTGGGCCCCTTTAATGCAGCGATGTAGCTGAACAGAGCCTGAGCGTCAAGAGCATCGGCCTTGGTTGAGTCAAGAGGTAGCACACCTGCCTGAATGGCAGCAGCATAGCGGAGTACCTTCTCACATGCTACTCTAGCACGGTCGGGAATCTATCAGGCTTGTAAGTATTGGCTCAAACTGCTAGATAGAGTTGACATACCTCTAAGCATGGACTGTTCTTCTTCTTGCAGCAGCGACACTTCATATCTCCATATTCCTTTTTGCATCTCATGGCATCGACGTTGATTGTGCCATCAAGCTCAGGTGCCATTCCCTCCTCCTTGGTAGTAGACTTGTCCTTTGAGTTGTGAACGATACGTTTAGCACAACGTAGACAGGGCAGGATTGGCGCGTCGTCAGCTACGGCAGATGGTGAGACACTGTCGGGCACACTGGGCTGACCACTTGTGGTTGAGTCATGGTTTCCTGCCTGTCTTCGAGCATCATGTCTGTCAGGTCTGAGTTCTTCCGCAATAGAGTGGTCTTGATTGCCGTATGCAACTGGATCAGTGTTCGTGGTCTCCTCACTCAGATCCTCAACATCTTCCTGCTTGATGGGTGTGAACTTCATTGAATGCGCAAATCCTCCATCATCATTTTGCTCAATGATCAGCGTGAGTCTGCCGGAGACATTGCCCTTCTTCGGCAGAACGTGGCGGACGTAGTGCTTTGCTAGCTGCTCAGCCTGCTCAGTCTCTTTTGCGGATGAGCCGAACGCCTTCTTGATGTTCACTTCGTGGCGTCCGTCGCTCGCAAGAGCGATCTCGACTGTGGTTGTCACCATATCAAGTTATCGACTTGATCGCGTAGACTGAGAATGTGTAGAGTCGTCTAGGATGGTTTTAAGCAGTGTAAGATTGTTTGCGTCGCGTGAGACAGATTGACGTGAAACCACGACTCGCGTGGCTTCGCCAGATCTTGTTTCAGGTGCGTCATCTGCTGCAGTTTGCCGTCCTGGCGCTGCAGCTAATCCACCACCTCATTGATCTGGGATACAATGGAAGGCGTGATTGTATATGCAATGGTAATTGCTGATCTGTATCTTCTGCGATATATACTCGTAGCGATATCATCTAGTCTCCTCTAGCAGATCCTTCACTGCCCCTTCCTCTTCAGCCAGCATCTCCAACCACGTAGCTATGGTCTGCCCATAATCATACCGTCGTTCCATGGCCCGTCTTTGATCGAACTCCGCCTGTGATTGTTCACTCTTGATCATCCTGCGTAGCCCAGACTGCGATGTTACCAGATCTTGCCGCAACGCCATCAGCTTCTCCGGGCAGTCAGCTTTAAGCTGTTCAGCGAGGGCAGATGGTATTGCAGATTCTGTAATAGCACCATCACCGACTCCATACCCTTCATGTGGCCCGCAAACGACACTGTCTCTCCTTGCGCACTCTGCCTCGTCACTGTCGGTCGAGAAGTCCCTCCAGGACGGCTTCACAGCAGAAAGTCTTGATTGCACTTCTTGTAAACACCTGATATTCTGCGCCAGGTCTTCTTGGTTGACGGTCATCGGATCTTTCACTAAGCTGATCAAGGCGAATTCGATTCCACCAGAAGAAAGTGACTCCATCCGTTCTGCAATTCGAGGCACCACCGTCGGCAGCCAGTCATCTCCCTTGAACTTGCCAACTCGGGACGGCTGACGATCAAGACCATCAAGCTTCCACACCTCATCAGCAATCGGCACATATGCCACGAAATGGAAAGCATTCTCATCGTCCACGAAATCCTCTTCTGTTGTGACTTTGCCCTTCTTCGACTTTGCTTTGTTTGCAGCAGGTTTATTCTTTGACTTGCTTCGGTCATCGTAAGCGTTCTGCATACCAAGATCGACGTTGAGCATATCCATTTTTCTCGCAAACGAGTTGTGAGTCTGCTTGACGTATTCGAAGCAGCCAATTTGGTCGCCACGCTGTGCAGGAGTCAGTGGCTTTGTGAAGTCCTTGAAGCTCTGCAAGTGATCACCCAGATCAGCATCCGGGATGTTGTTCACCACGTTCAGGAGTGACACTGTGGCGCAAGCAAATTCATGTGTTTGATTCGCGAACCAGACATTGTCCGGACAGCTCACTTCCTGCTCATTGGTATCTGAGGCATATCTGAAGAGAAATATGAGCCCATACACTGGACGTCTGTAATGTGTTAGCAATCTTCTGAGATACAGCGAAACCATGCACTTACGGGAGCATTGCCAGTAGATCATCGTCCAAGCCAAAGACTTCCTGCACCTTGACGCCCTTCACACCAAAGTCTTTCAGCATGACATTGAAGAAAGCCTGCTGCGTTGTTAGCTCTGGCATGACACTCGAAAACAGGTGGAAAATCACCGACAGGCTCTGATTCAATCTCACAGAATCCTTGCCACCGCTGTTTGTCTGCCAAGGTCGCCGCTGCCAGAGGTGGATTTGGGAAGAGTTTGACTCCTTTTGAGCCATTAGTAGCACCAGCATTGACTTTCCGCTTTTTCTGTGGTGGTGCCATGATGAAAGATATTCAGTCACAACCAGCAAGGTCAGCGTAGCGCAGCTCACACGCCCCCATAAGCACAATCGCTGGTTTGTGATGTAAGCACCGGCGACATGGTGAGAAGTGAATGTCAAGCGAAGGAGCTGAACAGCATGAGGTGTAGAAAGAGTGAAAGAGCGGAGGAGCATCCAGCCATACCTGAAAGAGGTGTTCCCGACTAGCCGGGACAAAGTGAGACCGACCTTGTCGCGCTTCGCGACGATCCAAGAGACCAAACTAATAAACATTTGTTTCACAATCATACACAACATCACAGCATCGCCCTCGCCGACCAGCCTCTCTCACTAGACGAAGATCACTACAACGCTAGCTGCGGTGACGCCTAGCGAGGAAACTATGCGATGAGTGCAACTCCAAGGATGCGCTCGTCCTTCCCGACGACGCCCATGTCTGGCAACAGAGGCAGTCCTGGAGGAGCAGTACCTGGCACAAACTTTGGAAGCCCGCGACTTCCAGACGTGAGCAAGCTGGCTCCTGATCTGTCGAGAAAGGATGACAACGGACCACGGATCCCCTTCGACACGATTGATGCACCGGCGCAAAGAGCTTATGTCGTTGGCCTTTATGCCGTCCTCTGGTTTTGGCGACTATACGACTACTACACGTTGACTCTGGGCGAGAGTGAACCATTCTGGCTCTGGTTGAAGTGGGTTGCAATAGATGGCGTATTCCTCTTCTCACTGCCAGGCTTCAAGATACCATGGCTGGATTGGAGTCTAGGGACTATTCTTGCGCTGTTCTTCGCACACGTTGTGCTGGATTCTATCATGATGTTCAGAGTGAATGTCCGTAACATACTGGGCTCCACGAAGCACTGAGCTGACTTTTAATACAGGTACCATGGGCTGCACCACTCTTTGCACTTGCCAAGCTGGCCTACGACTCTGGGAAAGAGCTTGCAATCTCAGAACACAACGTCAAGCCGGCTGATATCCTAAATAACCCTTCTCTTATCCTCGGCAAACAGATCATCAATATTCTGCCCGAAGGCACAGCAGTTCTCAATCCCCACAAGATTCCATTATGTCTCGATTTTGCAAAGAGTTCTTCGACGGTGTCAATTCCACTACAGATCAATCATACAAATCCTGTGTCCGTGGAGCTTGTGAGATTTGAGCTTGGCATGTCTACAAACGAGTCTATAACGCTGTCAGTCAAGGAAGTCAAGAAGATGCAGAAGGAAGCAGAGCGATCACAAAACGGGCACGGTCAAAGTCCTGTGCTTCTACAGTACCCTGTCAAGAAATCAGGATTGTACAAGATGCTGAGGGTGGTAGATGACACAAATTTTGAGGTGTCAAGACGAACGTCGGAGGCACTTGTCGTAAGTTGTCCGAGTGCACAAGTCGAAGCAAAGCGGCCAAATCGATGTCGTGGTGAATTGTCTGACCTTTCGCTCCTGGTAAGTGGTACTCCGCCGTTGAAGGTGAAGTACTCGAGGAGCCGGAAGGAAGACGACAGGAGTGTCACATACGAGAACATTCAGCCAGAAGAGTTCTCTTCACCACTTGTGCGGCAAGATTCATCGGCCTTAGTACTTGCCAGCTCCAATGACCTATCATGGGCAGCGCCACACCAGGTCAGAGTTCCCTTGAATGAGACACTTGATGAGGGCGGCAGATGGACGTACTCCATTGAAGAAGTCACGGACGCGCTGAACAATGTTGTTAGCTACCTTGTTGTGGAAGATGGGGAGAAGCCGAGATCGAAGTCACCTCACTCGGAGGGATCGTTCTTGGTTCACGAGCTCCCCAAGGTGCTGCTCGAGGCACTTAGGGTCAAAGAGCCGCTCAGAGTTGCGCATGGCAAGAGCGAAGTCCTCCCCATCAAGTTCGGCTCTACTGGCAAAGGTGCGATTATGGACGCGGAGCACAAGCTTGAGTACCTCTTTACGCCATTGGATGCTCTGACTGCAACCGGCGAGCATGGTGCCAATGCACAATTACACAAGTTTTCGGCATCCAAGATTGGCAAGCAGCCAACGGTACGCGAAGCAGGGCTGTATACATTACATTCTGTTGCCACGAAGTTTTGTGCTGGGGAGGTCGAGGAACCAGCTTCAGTGATGCTCATCAACCCACCACAGCCAGATATTGTCATCGAAGCGCATGAGATTGCGGACAAATGTGCTGGTCGACCTGTTGGACTTCGACTGGACTTTGATATGGTCGGAACACCACCATTCATTGTGCATTATGAGATACAGACGTCATCCCAAACAGAATTCCGCACGAAGCAGTTCGGCACCTCTCGTGGGTCGATTGAGCTGAAACCGGAGAATGCTGGATCTTATACGTATAGAGTGACAGAGCTGAAAGACAAGGTATATGAGAGCGTGCCTCTCAAGTCAAGGCATTTTGTGTTTGAGCAGAAAGTGCGGCCATCAGTCTCTGCACACTTCTTGCAGACTGATCCCCAGAAGCGTGTTGTTCGAACCTGCATCGACCAGCCTGCTATCTTTGAGGTTTTCCTGCAAGGTGAAGGACCATGGACGCTTGATTATGAGCTCATCTACCAAGGACGAAGGATGAAGAAGCAGATTACTGGCATCGAAAAGGATGTGTTCAGTCTTAGAACTGACAGCCTTGATCGTGGCGGAGACTACAAACTTGCTTTGATGGCGGTCAAGGATAAAAGTGGCTGCATACAGCCACTGCATGAGGAGGCAACCATCATCGTGCCTACTCAGAAACCGAAGGCGCATTTTGGCAACATTGAAGGCAAGAAAAGCATTCGCACTCTTGCTGGCAAAGATATACAATTGCCGGTCCGTTTGTCTGGCGATGGGCCATGGAAACTTGAGTATCAAGATGCGAATGGCAAAACGCACGTCCAGAACATGGTCCGCGCAAACAGTATCATCGAAGTCAGTACTCCAGGCGTGTACAGAATTACTGGCGTCTCTGATGTCTGTCCTGGTGTCGTTGACGACGGCGCAAACACGTTCGAAATCATCCAGATCGCAAGGCCAACTTGGGCTATTGCCGAAAGTCCTCTGCTGGAGAAGCGCGGTGACACGCATGTAAGAAAGGACGTATGCGAGGGGGAAGAAGACGCCGTCGACATCATATTTGAAGGACGTCCGCCTTTCTCACTGAAATCCGAGGAGCACATTGAACTCGAGCAAGGACGGCAAGCAGTAAAGAACCGTGACATCAGTGTACCTCTGCACACTACGCAGGTCAAGCTTGACACTGTCAAAGTTGGCAACCACACATACCGCTTCTCTGCTCTTGGGGACGAAAACTATGACGCAGATCGAAAACATCCTCAATCCTTGACTATTCGTCAGCAAGTCAATGCACGGCCTTCTGCCACATTCGTGACTCCCGGCAAGGTGTATTCCTTCTGTCAAGGCGAAGAAGGTGGAACCACCGAGGAAGTGATCCCAATCAAGCTGCACGGACATCCGCCATTCATTGTGGATGTTGAGATCCGGGCTATTGGGAAGATTACACGAGCAACGCCCATCACGTTCAGAAACATAGACTCGACATCGTACAACATCCGCATCCCGCATGATCATCTGCAGCCAGGAAATTCGGCACTGATCATTCGGCGAATCCGCGACTCTCGCGGCTGTGAACGTCTTCTCGATGCAACGCCTTCCACTCCTCGAGTCCAGATCTCGGTGCATGATCCTCCTTCGATTGCGCCCGTCGAGTCGCGCACTCATTACTGTGTTGGCGATCGTGTATCATTCACACTTTCTGGGCTGGCGCCATTCTCAGTCTTCTACAACTTCGAAGGTGCTGCTCTCAAAGCTACAGTGCAAACGCCTGTCTTCCGACGTCTGGCCGATCATCCTGGTAACTTCACAATCACTGGCATCTCCGACGACGCGAGCAAATGCCGTGGAAGTGCGTCGATTACGAACGTCATTCACGGCATGCCATCAGTCAAGGTGTCGAACGGCCACAACAGTCAAGACCGTACGGACATACATGCTGGGGGTGAAGCAGACATCGTCTTCGAGTTTGGAGGAGTGCCACCATTCGAGTTTACGTTCATCAGAAGCGAGAATGTCAAGAAGGGTGACAGACGTGATCATGGAACTGTGTTGGAGACGAGGACTTTGACCAGCCAGGAGAAGAAGTTGAGGATCAAAGCTAGTGAAGAGGGGACGTATGAGGTGGTGGCGATAAGAGACAAGTTCTGCAGCTACGCAAAGCCGGGGAGTGAGGGACTACGCGCTGCAGGAAGCAGGCTGTTGCGGGAGAAAGGTGAAGAATGAGCATACGAGCATAGTATATACTTTTTGCATTGCATTGCGTTGGCGTTGTGAGAATCATACCATGAATTGTATTCTCTTGGAGAGCAAGTTTTGAGGGTTTGTGGCACTGTCGAGGGGCTGCACTCTTCTACGGTTTGTAACAAACTGTTCGCTCCAGATTCTTCCAGATTTCAGTCACCGACTCTGTGAGGAAGCTGCACCTGATGAGCTCGCCGTTTGTGCCTTTGAGCCACGAGGCGACTCGGTACTTAACTTCTCTCTTTTGCACTTCATCTCTCTTCTCTTCTTCTTTCAACATCATCATCACCAACATCTTACATCTTACATCTTACATCAACATCAATATTCATTCATCCATCACTCTTACTTTCGTTCTCTTCTCTCAACATCATAGTCTGCACTGGTTGCACGACTCTAACCTTTTTTCTGCTTTCTGAAAAAACTCAAACTTCTCTCATCTCAAACTTCATCTCCAAGAGCGACCTTCGCACCTCATCGTCCCTCACAGACTCAAGCTACCTTCATCAATCAACATGGGTGTTTCACATGGTCTCGTCCGCGCGCTGCAATTTGCATTCTTCTTCATCGTCTTGGCCATCGCGGCCTACATGGTGACTCAACAGAACAACGAGTACAATAAGCATGATCACCTTGCAATGTACCAAATCTTTTGCGGAGTGGTCAGTCAAACATTCTGCCAATAGCTCTTCCTAAACTAACGACATTACAGTTCGGCATCTTCGCAGTCTTGCTCGGGTTGTTTGCGGCTTGCAATTCCAGTATCTCCATCGCCATCGCCTCTATACTCTGGGATGTCATTGTTGCCATCATGGTGCTAGTGGGCGCGATAGTACGTTTTCCAATACTCACAGTCTATGTTTTTGTACTGACGTCTTGGATTTTGCAGCTGCTTTCAGTTAACATGAAACCCAGTCAGTGCTCGAACAACAACCTATACGCCCACTACACGACAAGCAACTGGTACTTCAAGATCTTCTCATGCACATTCACGCCTCTTCACCGCACTCTGGAAGCGTTCTTGTACTTGGGCTTCATCTCGCTCCTAACGACCATGGCTCTCAATGTCCGAGACATGATGAAGACGAAGAAGAACGCCAAGAGTGAGGCTCTGGCATACCCTGCTCTTCCTCAGTCAGCAGACAGAGTCCTGCCAGAATCAATAGACAGGAAGCCTAGGGTCGCGGAGGTCGTGGAAGTCGCTTAAAGGATTGGAAGAAGTCGTTCGTTGAGTTTGAGAGTTTGCGAGATGAAAACCCTAGGAAATTGCCTCAATTACATTTTGCTTTGATCCTCTGCCTTTGTCTTCTTGATTGCTTGCAGTTGTTATTGTGCCGTCCATGTGAACTGTCTTGCCAAACCTTACTGGGATACAAGTCTGAGCAGAATTCCTACGGCACTCACCCCATGATACTTCTAGACTTGTGATGTAGTACAGTAAAAGGTTGAAGAATCGGAGAACCTCACATCAGTCAAGCATATCGTTGACGTGATCTTGGACAGGATCAAGCGAGTTTATGCTCACAGTCTCGCGTTCGTAAAGTCGTGCAGTGTGATCATCCCACTACAGGGCAATCGTTGACTGAGTTCATACAACCAGCTTGGACATTCCTTACGCTAGCGAACACACCAGATCCGCTAATTTCAACGATTCGCTCGACCCAAGTGTCCGGTGCTCTCATGTCCCAGGCTACGCACCACCAAACTCCTCCTCAGTCGCCTGCCTAAGCTGCCTCTCCCACAACGCCATCGCCTTATCCACCACAGCCCTCTGTCCCGCCTTCAGCGCCACCGCCAATTCCTCTTGCACCTTCAATCTCTTCTCTTCCCGCTCCAGCCGGGCTTCGGCTCGCCTCTTTAGCCTTTCAGCCCGTGCATCCGCTGTTCGGACTTTGTGCGCCATATATGCAGGTGTGTGACCTAGTACGCCAATGTCCACTTTCTCCTCTCCGTCTGCATCTGTATCCGTCTGTCCCATGGCCAATCCCATGCCCAGCCCCGTCCCTGTCGTCCCTGCTCCAGGTGTTCCATCAACAAACACCCCACCCCCCACTGGCAGCGTGCCCTTCACACTGCCTGCCGCGCCCGCAAACTCCACCGGCGGCGCCGTGAAGAACAGAATTCGGCCGGCTGCATCACGCAGGAATTGAGACCGGATATCGGGAGGGATTGAGGCGTTCGCGGCGTCGTTCAGCGACCAGGCTTCGATGGGTTGAGGGGTCTTGTAGGATGTCATGGAGGTGAAAGGGGGTGGTGCGTAGGCTGAGTTATTGTTGGAGGCGGAGGCGGAAGGTGTGTTTGTGGAGTTGGCGAAGGTGGTAGATGGGCGGAGGGGGTTTAGGAGGGTGGAGGTTGTGGCGGAGGTTTGGAGGTTGGAGGAGGTGTTCAGGTTGGATTTGTAGGATTGTTGGGCGTTTGTGCTTGTGGTATTGTTGTTGTTGTAGCTTGAACCGCGTTGTGTGGGCGCGGGACGAGCTTGTGATAGAGGAGCGGGTGAGGCGGAGGTTTGGTGTTGGAGATGTGATTGACTTGCGGACAGGCCCGCTGGCGTTGATGAGGCGCCTCCCTGAGTGTGTGATTGCTGTAGTGGTGTCGATGAGGAGAAGTTCGATGCTTGGTTGCGGAAGTTCTGAAGAGGTTGGCTTGCTATCGGTACTGGACGGACGGGTTGCACGGGCGCGGGAGGTGGAGTTGGTGGAGGACTTGGTGTCGGTGCTGGTGGCGGTGAATCCTAGGAAGACGTCAGCGATCGTGGCAAGACCTCAGGGACATATATACTCACTCTCGGATCTCGAGGACGTTTGTGAACTGCACCAATTTTCGGTGGGGCATTGTCTGCCCCCCACTCAGGTTTAGGCAGATCGTCCGTCTCCTTTGCATCCTCTTTCAGTAGATACGCAATTGGACTTGGCGTCTTCTTCATCCTCTTCTGTTCCTGATACAGCTCCATCTCGTAATCTTTGTCTCGAACTTCATCTGGCAAACAACTAGCCCACGTCTTGATCTTGTTGAAGGTCAATTTCTCCTCGTTATATCTCGACTCGCACACGTAGATCTCCTTGTCAGTAGGATAGCCACGAGGTCGGCCCTTGTTGTATCTTGTTATGAACATGACGAAACAACGATTGACAATCTCCTCGATGGAGTGATCCCGATACTGCCCGGTCTTGGTGACTTCGTTTGGAAAGAAGTGCTTGTCAAATCGATGGACTGTCTGCTCAGGCCGGTAGTACCAGCAAACGTTCACGAATTTCTGCCCGCTTGCGTCTTGCCACGTGCGGTATATCTGAGTGACGATAGGCTTAGTGAGGTCGTTGGCATTCTGTATATGGACCCAGTCTCCCACTCTGTAAAGCTCGCCATTGTGCAGTATTCCTTCCGGTAATGGTATGCGACCATCTTCCATCACAAAGTCAGTATCAGGCTTAGCCTGTTCCACAGCTAGAAGTTTCCGTGCCTCCAGCTGAAGGTCGACTGCGTCTTTGTAGATTGGACTTGCATCCTCGTTGAAAAGCTTGGCATTCTCAAACATAAGCTCAACATCCTGCATGAACTGCTCCATCGAGGTATACTTCTTGCGCTTCAACTTCTTCTTTAAGATATCGACAGCCATTGGATTGGTGATCTCCATGTAATATCCAGGCATGAATGCTTTATCCGGCAGACGATCGAAGGAGAGGATCTTATAGTCTCCAGCTGGATTCTTGAATCTTCTCAAAGCTTTGAGGACGTTCTTGATTCTGGACTCCATCGGGGTGTCCACCTTTGGTGGCCTGCCTCGCTTCTTTCTCGATTCCATATCTGTGACTCGCGTCGGCTCATCTTTCTCTCCTCCATCATCGCGTTTCCGAGGCCGCCCTCGACCTCGTGGCTTTGCTTCTTCGTCTGTATCCTCCGATGCTGATGATTCGTCTTCTGCCGCACCTTCTTCGACAATGATTTCGTCTGCATGAGGTATCTCGCCCATGTATGGAAATGCAGCCTGCTCCGCTGTGATAGTGCCAGCATCGATGAGCTTTTTTAACTCTGCTTCCACTAACGCTTTGATGGTCAGCGCGTCATGATACGCGCCAGCATCAGGTCTGTTGTAGACTTGTGCATTGTGACAGATAAGCGCCCAGTCTCGGACATATTCCTGGAAGCTTAGGTACGGCGTCTTTGAGCTGATTTTCTGCTTGATGTTGCTCATTGCTTGTGGATCTTTGATGACTTCATAGTAGTCCGGCAAGACGCGCTTGTTGACGCGCTTGTGGAACAGCTTCGAGGGATCATGGCCTTCAGGGGTGCGGTAGTCGTATATGTAGTTGAGGATGTTCTGCATGGCAGTCTGCTGTTCTGGCGATATGGTTGTTTGCGCGCCAGGCGCGTTCATTGTTGTCGCCGATATTGTCGCATCGGTGGCAACTTCTGTAGTCAGCATCGGCGTGTCGCCGTCCGCGTCAGGACCGGGTGTCGCCATGGCGCACGGATGACGATGAAATGTTGTAAGACGATGCGGATGAACGATCGCGAAACGAACTTGAAACTCCAGGGTCCAGGATCATAAGTTGACGGATTCAGCTCCGGAGGCAGGTGTTATCAGCAGTTCGACCTTCGACCTTGTTTTCTGCCCCACCATGTCATTTCTACTACTACTGATTAGACAATGAGATTACGTGTGCGCGGACCCGATGGTGTCGCCAACATTACCCTCCCTGATACTGCGACGATAGGAGACCTCAAGCATGAGATTAGCAATGCTACGAGCATCCCAATGTTCGACCTCAAAGCAGGCTTTCCTCCCAAGACCCTCGAGCTTGACCAATTCGACGACGAGCTGCTCATCTCAAATACTGGTCTCAAGCTAGACGGAGAGCAATTGATAGCCACGCCTCATGACATTGCAGGACCACTCAAGCAAATGCAGCACGCAGACTCTCCCACCTCGAATGCTGCGACGAATCTTCCACCTACGTATGATGCTAGTCGATCAACAGATAGATCGTCTTCGAAAGGATCCTCGGGGCCATTGCCACTGACGCGGAAGGCTAACGATCTTGAGTCTGATCCTCCGGAAGTGCCTTTCCCATTACTCCGGGGCACTCTCGTCCTTCGAGTAAGCACGAATCCTTCAAGTACCCACGCATGAAAGACTCACATCTCCAGGTAATGCCCGACGACAACTCCTGCATGTTCCGCGCCTTCTCCTCGGCCGCTCTCGGCCAGACCATCGACTCAATGCACGAATTACGTTCCCTCATCGCAACTTCCATACAATCGCAGCCCGACCTATACAGCGAAGCCGTACTAGAGAAGAAACCCGATGCTTACTGCAACTGGATACAACGTGAAGATGCTTGGGGCGGAGGCATCGAACTTGGTATCCTAGCGCAACACTTTGACCTTGAGATATGTAGTATCAACGTGCAAGATCTGCGTGTCGATCGCTTCAACGAGAGTGCTCAACGACGGGTGATATTAGTGTATAGCGGAATACATTACGATGTTGTTGCACTCAGTCCGAGTGAGGAGCCACATGAGCATGCGGACTTGCCAGCCGAGCACGATACGAAGGTGTTTGATGTCGCTAAAGATGAGGTATTGCAGGGCGCGGTAGAGCTTTGTCGAGTACTACAAGGCAGACATTATTATACGGATACGGCAGGATTTGCGATCAAATGCAATGCATGTGGGTGGAAGGGAAACGGAGAAAAGGCTGCCACTGAGCATGCGAAGGGTACTGGCCACATGGACTTTGGCGAGGCTTAAACGAGGCGACTTGGGAAGTGTTCTGCGTGACGAAGTGCATGATAAGAAACAACATTACTAATGTGCAATGGGGCAGATGACCTGATGAGAGGAATGGATGAATTGTACAAGTGAAAAACGATATCATTAATGAAATAGTATAACAATAGGCACGAGTACCTCAGGCCGAACGACACTGGACCCAGACGGGCATGAGTAGCAAAAACAGCTTGAGCATGATATTCACAAAATACGTCCAGGCAGTGGACAGTAATATCCAAATCGCTACCTGGACACTTAGTCGCTGCTAGACACCACATCCCTGGTCTGAGAGAACGGTTGTGACGTTGCTCGATCGTGATCGATTTACTGAAGTCGATCCAACTTGAAGCAGTACAGCATCCGTTGACAATGCCGCTTCCATTTCCAGACAAGATATACCAACCCTTTCCCATATCTCGATGATCGACTTCACTTTTAAGAAGTCTCGAATCTGGTTGATGAGCCATGGATTCAACATATCCTTTTTCATCTCTCTCCATCATCAAACTTCCGTTCGCATTTCTCTCAACTCGTTTCTCTCCTTGCTCCTCCACACCATTCTTCTTTCCCGCCACATCTCAGCATCCCACCTCAAGGGGTTGGGGCCAACGCGACGGCCGCACAAGCAGCATAGCAAGTGCCGAAGGCTGTGTTGCAAGTCAGGATGACAGCAGGAGGATTGGCGATTGTGACACCCCAAGTGAAGCCAGCTGCACCATAGCAAGCCATCACGACGGAGGCGCAGCCTGCTTGACAGATCCCGTAGGCGATTGGGCCGGCATTGGCGGTGGGTAGGCTGAGGAGGGGAAGGGTTGCCATGATGATGGTGTTGAAACGCATGGTGTGTAAGTTTTGATTGTCTTGGCTTGGTACGGTTCCGACAGTTGGCACTGAGAGCTTTTGATAGGATGTCTATTGCTGATGTTAGCACAGATCAAAGGTAGAATACCCATAAAGCCGCGCTCGTGACAAGACAGGTCCAATACTTACCGAACGTTTTTGAAGATTGGGGTGAGACAGGAAGAGGTGTGGGAAAGACCGATGTTGAAAGAGCGGAACTGCGTCGCGCTGTGCGTCTTATATGTCAGTGTATCCGGATGGGAATCACCTGGCGGAACGTGAACATTGCTTGTCATTGTGTGAGACAACAATCAAACATGAAGGCAGGGGTCCTGGGAGAGGTGAGCACGGTTTATCTAACAAACTCAAACACGTTTCACATTGACAAACAAACACAGTTGCTGGCTTGGAGAAACAATAGATTGCTCTACATGGCGCAGATCACGAGCACAAGGGCAAGTCCAGATGACTTCCACGTTTCTACTTGGACATTCACCAGTCTCGCCCGATCAAGGCCCCAGACTCGAGAGGTTCAGAATGATCTCGCACGTTCTGCCTGGTCGCCGGACTGGACAAAGTCAACCATATACCTAGCCTCAGACTAGGCGCCCAATCCTCGACACATTTCCACATCATCACAACCCGTCCTCGCCATCAAGCTGCCTCATCCACGACTTCCCGGCTCACCCTGATCCTCGTACCCAACCACATCCTGCGAATGCTGAGGAAGAGCGGGGTCCATACGTGATCTTCTGTACAGGCAACTGGAGTGGAACACTTCGGCTTCGGGTATGTGTTCGCCCAGGCGATGCCGAGCAGAAAGCAGGAGACCATAATGAAGAGGGTACGACCTCCTCTATGGAGGCCATGCATGGATGGCGAAACTGAGGCAGATGAATGGAGGGTCGAAAAACATCGTGAGAAGGATGAGAATGATGATGTCGCGAGTTCTGAAGAAGTGGGGAGTGTCGTCGATGTGGGTCATGGTGGTAGGGTTGGTGGTGGTGGGAGGCACGGTGCAGACTGCTTTGCCGTGCATAAACAATACGTTCGTCGTTGTCTCGTCTGTATTCACTTGACAGGAGCTGGATGCAGCGGATGCTGCTGCTAATCTCCGCTCGGATGTTCACGCCAGGCAATGTCGACAAAGTGGCAGCAAGCCTGCTTACTGAGCTTCGTTGAGCAAAGCCGACGCTTGAACAAGTGCTTGCTGTGATGACTTCAGTCGACCGAGACGTGTGTGTGTTTCTGATTGTGATTGCCAATGGTGGACGGTGTTGTCTGGGGACGAACAAGGGAAGAATAGAACGAGAAGTTGCACAGGCCCACGCTCGTCATCTGTGAATTTTCTGACGATGTCAGCGTGATTTGCCAAACGTGAGGCCTAGCTGGTGTGGAAGATGGACAAGCACGGCGCGAACTTTTAGATGCGAGACAAGCTGGTCGAAACACTGAATGATTCAAGCGACTCCTGCCCGGTCCAGCTGTTGAGATTCACGCTCAGGTTGAGGGTTCATGTTCAGCGTCCATGTTCATGTACATTGATTCGTCTCAGCAGTCTCATGCACCGGCCTCCATGTTCAAGAGTCTTCGTATACATCCCAACCTAGTCCTATGATACATACTCCTCCAGAGAGCGCCCTTGGACAATCAGTCCAGCATGCCATGCTCGAGTCCATGTCGTTTTTGGTGT
>Ga0058698_10000320_pt1 | contig 28053 bp, 40 predicted proteins | sample AgamicAsSfe_FD_67288 | JGI IMG/M metagenome (GOLD analysis project Ga0058698, IMG submission 67288) | Agave microbial communities from Guanajuato, Mexico - As.Sf.e | ecosystem: Host-associated > Plants > Phyllosphere > Phylloplane/Leaf | place: Guanajuato, Mexico | collected 2012-05-30
GTGTTTGAGAGGGCGGCGAGGTTTAGGGGGGTGGGGAGGGATGAGTATATTCCTAGGGATAACCACTGAGCGAGGTCAGGTCAGGTCAGGTCAGGTCAGGAGAGGTCAGGAAGGTGGGTGAACGATTTATTTGTGTTCGAGGACGACGGCATTGAGGGACATGTAGATAGATTGTCTGCGGACGTAGATGTTTATCGCATAGTATAGACAGCATATTGAGATTGTTCAGCAAACATCTTCCATTTTCAGACTCTTCTTGAGGGTTTTCTGAGAAGGATCCTCATCACTCTATCCCAAGGAGCTGTCATCGTTCCAACCATTGGTGCTGTGCGTGACGCACGCAAAGCGTAACGAGCGCCGACCCGACTGGACTGTCATAGGCAACTCGTCCCAGTCGGAACACTGAAGAGCAAACGACGCCCACCACATCGACCCTCTCACACCGCGTCCCTCAACCTCAACACCTCCACCATCCACTCAACCGCCCTCTTTCCCTCCGACACCCCATATCCCGCCCCCGCAAGTGGAAAACAATGCATTTGTCGCTCCCACTGCAACCACTGGCCTCTGACTCCCTCTGCATCGAGTTTCTTGCGGAACAAAATCGCGTCTGGAGCCAGCACGTCGTGTCCGGCAATAATCCCATGAACCTGAACGCCCCGCCGCGCAAGCACGCTGACGTCTGCGAGCAGAGGTGACACGCGGGGGTCGTCGAATGGTATGGAACTCTGGGGCAATGGCTTATCGACAGAGTCACGAACGCCGCCACACCAGGCGCGTGCGGTAGCCTTGACGAAGGGGACTGTGAGGACTGGATCGTGCTTGTCCAGAGCCTGCATATCGGGGTTGACGTTGCGAAGATCAGCTGGGAGTGAAATGAGCATCAGGGAATGTGGCGCTGGTGCGTTCGGATCTTTGTTCAGAATCTGCAACGTCAAGCACACCGCGACGTTTGCGCCAGACGAGTCGCCGGCGAATATGATCTCTTCGTTGCCATTTGCGACATCGGGTTTTACGGCGGCGACTGGAAGTATTTCATGCTTATCCCCCTCACCAGCTCCGCCGAGGTTGAGTTGTGGCTCTTGAGCATCTTCAGGGCGGAAGATGGCGTAGTACATGCGCTCGAGGATGGGGAGGGTGATTGCCGCGGGGCTGTTGGGGGCAAGAGGATAGCTGACGACGCTGACGGTGGTGGTGTAGCCATTCGCACCTTCTTTCGTCCCTTCTTGAGCTAGTTGGGAGCAGAGTTTCCAGTGTTCTTTGGAGGCTGGGGATTGCCAGCCGCCGCCGCAAAAGTAGTAGATGTGTCTGTGCTTTTTCTTGCGTGAATGGGTTCGGGCGAAGTCTTCACTGATGATGTCGTGGCCTGCATGTGTGAAGCCGGGGTCGAAGTCATATACTGTTGACTGATTGGACGACTGATGATGGGCTTGTCTGGCTTCAAATTCGCCAGGCTTCAAGGTGCTGCCACCCAGACTGTCCCGGAAGTTTTGAGTAGTGGCGGCAGAGCGGGAGTTGATGTCGTAGATGCGGACGGAGGAGATGAGACGCTGGCGGATGTTGCAGTATTTGTAGACGGAGTCATGGGGGTCCAAGGGCTGTGAGCCTGGAGGGGATGGCTTTCCAGGTTGGATCAGCTTGTTGCCGAAGGGCTTTATCAAGGACTGAAGGAGGGACGTCGAGGTAGCCCTCGAGGATTCATGTGTCACGACGATGGAGCCTGTTGCTATGCCGTTCGAGGTCATCGCAGCAGCAGCAACCAAGGGGGATTAGCTAGCCCTTCATGGCGGCATCCAAGCTGTCCGTGTGATATCAGTACGAGGAGGAGTTGTGGAGGGGTTGGCGAAGGAGAGCGTGGTGGTGGAGAAGGGAGGGTGCTTGAGGTATGGTGATTTGCGCTCGTGGTGCGGCTCAATAGAAAACACCTCGGCAGAAGCTGCACGTCACTAGAACTACTCGATCATGGCCCAGTCTCGACTGAAACCTTCCAACTTTTCTTCATCGTATACGTGCAGCGCGTGTTATATTTGATACGCTGCGGTGAAAGGCGACGATACAGTCGATGAAACATTCCGGAAACTGACTGCGTATGCCGTACCCTATTCGTCCTGGGCTTCCCTCTTATTGAGAGCCATGATCTCTGCTGGAAAGACGATGTGCAAATCTGTTGCCGTCCAATAATGTGAACCTTATCGTCATGACAGGCAGGACTAGATCGACGAACGATGAGCTTATATCACTCCCCTCCCACCCTAATTCGATCTTTTCGGGATGTGATCTTTGCGTGACTTTCAAGCCCGGCTGCAGTCCTACTTGCTACCCACCATGCTCTCCGGTCCTCTCCTCTCCTGGGTCCTGCCCCTAGCAGCACTTGCCAAAGCAGCTCCGAGCCCTCAATCTCTGCCAGAGATCTCAATCGCTTCGACTCCCTACGCACCAAGCACGGCCATCTGCCCAACGACCCCCCTTGTCAGTCCCGCAAGTTCTGGCGTCTCGTCATCAGAGCAAGCCTACATCAAGCAACGCAAAGCCCATGCCGATATTGCCCTAGCCTCATGGCTGTCCAAGAGTGGCCTCAAGTTCCCCAAGCCAAAGAAATACCCAACGATAGGTCTGACTTCATCAGGCGGTGGTTATCGTGCTCTTCTTTGTGGTGCTGGTGTTCATCAAGCTTTCGATGCTCGTGACTCCAATGTCAGTACGAGTGGATTGTACCAAAGCATTACGTACGAAGCTGGTCTCTCTGGTGGCTCTTGGTTGCTGTCAAGCATCGCGGCGAACGACTGGCCTACTATTACCAGTCTGGTAAACAATCTGTGGGGGGCGGCATTTCAGGACAGTCTCTTCTTGCCTGACGGCGCGCTTGCTGCAGTCGCAATAACGGAAGTCACCGCGGATATACTGGCCAAGCAAGCAGCAGGATTCTCTCCTACATTGACTGGTATGTCCTGATTTTATTGACCCAGATGTTTGATCACCGACTAACGTCCTTTTACAAGACCCCTGGGGCCGCCTCCTCAGCCAGCAACTCCTCCTCGGCACAGACGGCGGCGTCAGCGACCACTTCTCCGACCTCAAATCTCTGAGCAACTTCACCTTATACTCCGTCCCCTTCCCCATCATCACCAGTCTCGGCGTCAAAACGCAAGACGGGGAGTGCCTTCCAGGTCCCAACGCGACACAATACGAATTCACCCCCTTCACCTTTGGCTCTTGGGACGCCGGCGTCTCCGCATTCGCCAACACAAAGTATCTCGGGTCCACCCTTAACGCCGGCGTGCCCTCCTCCTGCATCACCGGCTACGACAATACAGGCTACATTCTTGGCACATCCTCCAACCTCTTCAACGAAGTCTGCGCCTCCTCCGACACTCTGCCACCGACCGTCCTCCTCAGTCCCAACGAAACACTCGCTCTACAAACCATCCTCAACACCGCCCACGCAACCAGTACCCGCGACGAATACGCCGCCTATCCCAACCCTTTCTACAACTACTCAACGTCATCGCTGGTGGCGAACCAGACCGAACTGCACCTCGTCGACGGCGGCGAAGCCCTCCAAAACAACCCCATCTGGCCCTTCCTGCACCGTCCAAACGTGGATGTCCTGATCGTCAACGACAACTCCGCCGACACGTCCGCCAACTATCCTAACGGCTCCGAGATCCTAACCACGTACACACAAGCCGTCGCAGCTGGACTATCGCGCATGCCCGCCATTCCATCTGTTGACACGTTCCTGGCCGAGGGACTGAACGTGCGCCCGACGTTCTTCGGCTGTAACGATTCCAATGCGTTGACTGTCGTATATTTGCCGAACACGAATTACACGTTTGATTCCGGGCAGAGCACGGCGAGGTTGGAGTATGACATGGCGGATACGGTGGCGATGGTGGCGAATGGTGTGCAGATTGGGAATTTTGGGGGAAATGGAAGCTGGGCGGGATGTTTGGCGTGTGGGATTATGGCGAAGAGTGGTGTGGCGTTGCCGAATGGATGTCAAGCATGTTTGAAGGAGTTTTGCTATAATTGAGGGGGAAATGGGCCGGGCTGTGTGTTGAGGTTGTATGGATTGAGTGTATAAGCTTCCTAATCTCCTGACGATATACATGTTCGTGGCCATCAGTGGATTTGCTCCAACTGCTGGCTGGCTTTCGTCCTTATCCCAACGGTACGTCACGCTAGCTATATCATTCAGCTTCGATGACAGTTGTCCAATGCCACTATTCATGCTTCAATTGGCGTGATCATGGACCCGAGTGGCTCGACTTGACAAGGGCGTCAACTCGAGAGTGAACCGGAAGTCGGAGCAAAGGCACGTCTCACAATCACAGAAGACGAGAAACGGCTACGTATCGATGATTGTACTCTACAGGCATGTTTCAGGGGTGTGCTAGGCTGAAACATGGTGCGATGTATGAGGAATACGGTGGAGCTGAATCTGGCCTAAAGGGACATCTCCTTGACGGTGCGATCTGGGTGTTTAACCCTTTAAACCTGGAGCTTCAAGTCAATCCATGCTTGAGACCCAGGACTGAAAACGTATGCGATGAGACTCATTCGAGGTGTGTACAATGTCTGTGCTGCTGAAACAGGAAGAGACCTCTCCAGCTTTCCGGCCTTGTCGGGCTGTTCTCGGAGATATGAGCGTTTACACCATCACATTCACACACTAGACGATGCTCACAGCACACTGCACAAATCGATCTCACCGCATTCCTATACGCGTATTTACACCTTTCAAGACATCCAACAAATATGCCTATGTGACAGATACGCAGCAACCTCGGCATTAGCCAGAATCACGTTCGCGCCTGATGTGATAGACGCGATCGCGCAAACGGCATGGCGCGGTGCAAAGGAGCCCTGCCCGCTTTCTTTTGACGTTGGTGGCTGATACAGCGTTGGAGGCGCTGAGTTAGGCTACTACTTGCTAGCCTTACATTTGAGGTCAGAGAAGCGGTCAGTGGCTTCCTTCTACCCCTCACTTTGTACGAACAGGCAGAAAGCATGGGGAAAGTTCGCGGCAATAATCTGTGTCTGTGATGTGTGGTGTGTCAGACATGGAGTGCCTCGTGCCTATACGCCTGTGATTCGATGTGCATCTGCGATAAGAGGAAGATGAGGAGAAGAAAATGTATCCGATGACGATGAACATCCTGCCCCGCCCGCCTTGTGCTCGCCCTCCTCGCTCGTACAAGGAGCTATTCGGCGCGTGGGGATCTTGCCACCTTATCACAAGGCGTGTGAAAAGAGGACTATTGTTTGCGATATGCTATATCACTTCAAGATGTGACTGGGAACACGAACATGGCCAACCTCTATACTGGCCTAAAGACTGGAGCGCTTGGTGATCGACAGGTTGATCATTATTCCTCATTGCCACTTTCGTCAAGCGCTAGCCATCTTTACATTGGATTTCAGGCGAAATCACGCGACTCGACGATAGAGATACCTGGGTAAATGAGGTTGACACTCGATCAACAGGCACCATTGTGCTCGGTATACAGATGCAATCTGTCGATTACATGCGACATGTTTGAGACATACCCCTCACCCCTGCTGAAACACGAATAGGACGACGCCTTGTTTAGGGTATAAGCAAAGTCTGCAATACTGATTCGGTGGGCTTGAAACGAAGTTCAAGCGTGCTAGACGCGAACAGGACTAGTATACTAATAACTCCAAGGTCCAAGTTGTATTGTTTTCATGGAAAAGATGATGAGTGGGCGAACGGCAAAAAGCGGGATCTAGTCGTTGGTTGTGACCAGATAGCCTTGCAATTTTGTACAGGATACATCATCTCCCGCGCCATGCTCAAACGCTGGTGTGCACTGTGTGCTATCCCAAACGCAGCAACCAAACCAAAGCCTGAGACTTTAGCGGCAAAATCATAGTAGGTTTCGAAGGCTGGTACCGATCTTTGGGTGGTGCGGTAACAGTGTAAGAGGTTGCCTGTATACGAGGCTTAAAAGTCTACGAGCGTGAGGAGACACGAGCTGAAGGAGCATGAGGCCGATACACTGTATGAGGCCGATGAGACAGCGGCACGGCTTGACGTGACTGTGAATGAGGCTGTCATGGCCCCGAGCGCCTTTGAAGAGTATAGATAAAGTGTGACAACCTGCTGTCACTTAGCTCAGCTTCGCGTACCATTACCTGCTACTGCTATACTGCTGTCTTCGTTGACTACCTGGACCAATATCGTTGTAAACCTTACGATTCTCGCTCAGCTTAGCAAACTTAGTTCCCCACACAGCCACCCACGAAATCGCCCATACTCCACACAAGGCAAAACACAAACAAACGAAAGGCCCTTTTCGTCTTTTTCGTCCTCATCTCGCTTCGACCATCTCACCTCATCTTCTTCCGGTCTTTTCAGTCTCTCTCCGCGTCTCTCCTTGACAACCCATACAAGTCGTAGACTTTCGACTCTTTTACCACTCACTCACTGATCACCACGATCGTTACACTGTTACACAGGCACTCACTATTGAACAGCTTTGACAGCGTTCAGAAGATACTCTCTATCGACCTTCAGTTATTTGACTAGGCAACGTGCATTCTGCCGGCAGGACTTTCAGCACATACTCGATACTTGAATTCGAACCACATCAACCAACAAACTCCAAAAATAATGGCTTCTCTGAGTCAAAGAGCTAGACGCCGTTCCTCACTCTTCTTCGGCAACAACTTTTCCCTTGCTTCTCTCAAATCACCAATCTCGCCAGCCTCACCTTCTGAGCAGATAAGCTACCCAAACCTCAAACACGAAGTGCGACAGATCTCCGCCATGAAGGAACCTCACCGCACCTCAAGCCCCGAAGAACCTCTCTTCCAGGACTCTTACCTATCTTCATCCGAAGATGACTCCGCGTCTGCAGATTTCGAAGAGCCTGAAAGTCCAACATTCAGCGAATGTAACTTTCATGACGCGGAAGAAGGGTACGACGATGATGAGAAGGAAGACGCACTCGAGGACTTTGGTCTTGGATTTGCGATCGAGACATTCAAGCCAAATGATGTCGCGCGCAAGGTGTCTATCGTTGTCTGCAAGCCAAGAGTGGTCGAGATCACACCACCCACTTCGCCTACCCTCAGTCGCGGCTCTTCTGCAACTAGCTCGATCCGACCACAATCCAGACCATCATCTGCATACTTTGGTGGCTGGAATGCTTTCCACGAACGTCAGAACACCGACTTGTACGCTTCAGCAAAGTCAAGCTCGGAGCAATCGAACCGATCTTCTTCAAGCTCACTTGTCGGCCCTCAAAGCATTCCCAAGTCAATCGACGTCATGGACTACAGCACAGCAATCGTCCCTCCCATGCCTACGAATGCACCACTCCCACAACGAGCCAACGCCCTCAAGCGCCAATCTCACCGTCTCTCATCGTCCTTCTCGCGCTCCTTCCTGGCGAAGGCTGCCGATGAGCTTCCATCTCCTACAGAAACTCTTCGACCGATGACACCCAGACCTGCCACAGCAGCATCCAGAACTCCTCACGACCGCATGCTGAGCTTGCAGATTCCAGCCAACTTCCCAAGTGTGGACACTATGCCACCACCGCCGGAAGTGCTTCCGAGGCCTCGCACACCGGCACTGAAGAAGAAGAAGAGTATGGCTGATGTGTGGTTCAAGAGACGGAGCGTAAGCACGTATGTCTAGGCTCGGGCCAGCTTCGAACAGGCAATGGAGAGATACACATGTGAGAGCAGAAGACCATGAAGCTATATCAGCTTGACAACAACAACGACCCGGAACGACTATATTGCGCCTTACGAACAACAACTGCTAGCTGTCGTCACACAGTGGGCACGTCTCGCCCGAGGTATGTAACGGACGTCACAATGCAAGTGCCCGTGAACATGCACATCGAGGAGAAAGGAAGCAGCTGTGCTGCTCCACCACAATCTGGAGATGATCTGAATCTCACAAAAGTTACGCTCATTACACATCACACTCTCTTGGACAGACAGAAGGATGAAAGACGCAAGAGGTTCATAAGAGATTCAAGGAATTGAGGTTCAGGACGTGCGCATCGCGCGATATTTGGGACTGGATTTCCTGTGTTGCTATAGAAGGAAGATGTGGAAGATTGTCGAATATTCAGAGAAATGTGAGGTGGAGGATGCAATGAGTATAGCGAGGCTTTGGCCGTGTTTAATATGCTGGCTGGCTCCTGTAGCGATGGTGCGGGTGGACTTTTGTAATGAAATGCTTTGAGCTTCGAGAAGACAATGGATTTCAAGTCAAATGCTACAAGCACAACCCTCATGGTATCTCGAGCGTGCTCTGTCCGGAGGCGCCCGATCCCATCCCACCCCCTCATGCTCAATCAGCCTCTCCGCTTCTCCCAAGCCACCAACGTTGTGGTTCATTGCATCTCGTGATGTATGCCTCCCTCGCTCTTCTCTGTCCCCGGGCCATTGCAGTATTGTGGCTTTTCGATTACTCGTTACCCCTCTCCTCGGTCCTTACACACTTGCGTCCTTAGCGACGCTATACTCCTGCCACCACTAGCTTACCGCATATTAAGGATCTGCACATCTCGATCTACATCCTGCGTAGGTAGGTTCGCATCAATACCCCGCACCCACACTCTTCTGCTATACTTCATCCTCCACCTTCCTTCTGCTACCCCTCATTCACCACAAGCATTCTGCATGATGAGAAACACGGAGGAAGGGGAAGCCGAAGTACGGGCAGAGAAGTGGCTGTTGTGGATCGGCCGATCGACCTGTGTTGTATTTCATGCAGAAGAGGTAGGTGAAGGTGCGGGGGTATGTTTACATGTATTTACCCCCACGGCCCCTCATTAGACTATCCCTCAATGACGATTCAATAGTTTGTTCCGCATACCCTTCTCCTGCAAAGACGGTACGCCCACCGTGCCTAGCAGATGCGTTGAGCGTGAGATGGGCTTGTCAAGTACCAGGTATGCTTCACAGTCATCACCAGGCGGCGTCGCTGGTGAATATAGCATGTATGAGGGCGTGTTGGATTGACTGTAGCATGGGTAGACATGAGTCTCAACGCGGAAGCCATAAATTGTATCGAGCCATCACGATGACTGCATGGTACGAATAGCTCTTGCGCTCACTGTCTCCCGTCACTATTGAATGGCGCATGTGAGAGCAGGATGCTGTTCTGGCTACCCGTGCGATCCGCGACCAACTACCTATACTACCCGGCAATTCGACTCTGAAACAGCATCAAGACAACAGGCCGGGGCATTGCCGTGAAATACCGGAGACAGTGGTCTATTGCTCGAAGCACTGTCCGGTCAATTGTCATGATCACTCTGATAGCTCGATGATGGGCAAATAGCCTGGAGTCTTGTCTTGTCGGTACTCATAAAGCCAGGTTGGCTTTCGTAAGCCAACTCGACTTAGCATGGAGTTGAAATCAGAAGAAGTGAACAATGGGCACTGCCTACCCCTTCTACAAGAGACTGGTCGATCTGCTCATCCGTCCTCCTGCAATGCCACCAGCATGACATCCGCCTCCGGAAAGATTGTGCCACCAGCATGACCTCCGCCTCCAGAAAGATTGTGATGATGACTGGCGGCGTCAACGGCACCCTTCTCGACTCCTCTAAAGCGTCCCACCACATCCTCATGGGCAGTCGTTCTCTCTCCAAAGCTGCCGCCGCCATCGCCAAGCTGCAAGACGAGATCAAGACAAGTAACACAATGGAGGCTGTCCAGGTCGATCTTACCAATGATGGGTCGATTGCACGGGCATTCGAACATGTCGGGGCTGAGTATGAGAGGATTGATGTACTTGTGAATAATGCTGGGGACGTGAGAGCGACCTGATGATGCTGCTTGTTCGAGTATAGTAGGCCGTAATAACACCATACTTAGCTCCACTCCTGACGCAGGCACCAGCTTCGGACCCCCTCTACCACTACGACTCCGCCATCTCCCTGCGTGCCTGCTTTCGACTTGCCTACAACACCAACGTCGCCGGCACACATGTCCTACCGCATACTTCCATGCCCCTGCTTCCGCGCTCTTCCGACCCACGCCTCCTCTTCATCACAGGTCTAGCCAACCAGACTCTAGCCACAGCGAATTAGTTCCCTACGCCAGCTCTGCCAGCAGGCTGGCCGAAACATAGGAACTATCTTGAGACGATCCGGTATAGATGCAGCAAGACTGCGCTGAATGTACTGATGTTGGATAGGAATCACAAATTGCGTGCGGATGGTGTCAAGGTGTGGGCTGTAGAACTCGGAGTCTTGGAGACGGACTTGGGTGGACGCAGGGATCTGGCGGGGAAGACGGGCGCGGGACATGCGAGTGCTGGGGGTGACTTAACTAGAGAGGTGATTGAGGGAGAGGGAGAGAGGGAGGGGGAGAGATGGCGATGTTGGGAGGATTGTGGTGAAAGATAGGGTTATCTCCTTGATTGTTTTGATTGCTTGATATGGGAGAAGTGTAGTTTTGTATGTACTATACTAGCACACAAGTCTGAGCAGATTCCCTGCGGCACTTCCGTATCATTTCCAAACTCTTGTCCTGTAATTGTGTCGCGCAGGTGTCGTGGTCTTCTTCATGTGGCCACGATGACAACCTAATTGCTGCTTTGATGAGAGAGCTCAATATCGGAACATCAAAATCACCACATTACCAGATCATGCCATCAATGGGTGTGAGTATCTTGCTATCGCTAAACACTTAGAGCCTCCTCCTCGATACCAGCGACATCGATCGTTCTGTGTAACACCAGTTTGTGTGAGGACGACTTTCTGCCAATAAAGGACGGGAGTGCCTGAGCATTAGTCTTCTTGTGTAACATCAGTTTGTGCGACGCTGACTTTCTGCAAGTAAGGGACGGGAGTGCCTGAGTGCTTTGCAGCTGGTGATGGATGTCGTACACGTCAGTTTGCACATTAGTATGAGATGAATATATGATCGCTGAGGTGGAAAGCCCCTGGAGGCAGTCTAGTAGTGATGAACATGAACATCGTCACCAGCAACATGTCCAACTGGTCACCTGAAACTATAGCAACCAGTATTCAGCGATATCGGTCTCTCGTCTAACTTCTTTGCAAATAATTTGCGGGAGTGTCTGGGTCACTGGGCGCCTTGTAGCTGGAGTTGGACGTCGACACGTCACTGACTGCTAGTGCTTGATCGTTGTCAGACAGTGATGAACATGGCTATCAAGATCCCCATCCTTTGAACACCAGAGTGTCGCGCGCGTGACGTGCCTCGACGTGTCATCTGGAAAGTCGTGCACGTCATATCTAATCTAGCGCTTACGCTGCCTGGCCTCGCTAGCCTGAAAGTGAATTCCAGCGTTCAGATCGTGATCGAGAAGTGAAAAGGCGTGGAAGATGAAAAATGGGGTCTAAGCTTGGACTACGATCTCTGGATACGATCTGGAGTGGAGAATGTTATGCAGGTCCGAGATGGTGGCGCGCTGATCCCGCGGGGAAGGCTGCGTCACTTCAACCTTCATTTCACATCAAACACACAGTAATTGAGCTCTTGTTGTCAAGCGAGCAGGAGCATGATCAATGTGAAGTCTCAAGGATGGAACCGTCGTGATCTCTGAGCATGTTCGATCACATCAGTTCGATTGAAGATTGGGGAAACAGAAAACAGGAAGCCTTCCCCCGGACAATCAACATCGAAGCGTCATGACTCCAGCGTATCCGTTGGAAACATATCCACCACAGCCATCACTTGTCCATTCCCAGCCCCCTGAATATCACTTCATTTCGCATCAGCATCAGCAAAGTCCATCATGATCGTCTGAATTGCATCATATCTCCATGCCAAATCGTCCTCGCATTGGCCCAGCTACACATCGTCTTCCTCGGATCTCATCTCGTCCGTCCACGTCTGGCCTTCCCGCCCTCCCGTTTCCGTCGTCGCCGAACGGGAAGGCTATACGTAGCTGAAGAGCAATACGTCACGATCTCGTAGCTGCTAGCCTCTTTCTGTTTGCAAACACGCCCTGTTGCCATGCAGATTAGACGCAGGAGGCTGGCGAGTGGAGTGCTCATTGGCCTTGATTGGCAGATCTGAACCTAGGACGACTTTAGCTCATGCATCACGGACTCACGTGGACGTCAGAAGGCTGTGGAAACATGGCGTCATACGAAGCTGCTGCTGCAAAGTGAAGCTCTAGCTCTAGTTCCATGCAGGGGAAATGAGAGGAGGCTCAGGAGAGCGAGGGGAAAGTGGGCTGATTTGACCGATCTGTCGTCTGACTCTTGGTAGCTAGGTAGAGCTCCGTTTGTCTATATAAACTACCTCGTCCTGCCCCTCAAGCACTTTTCCTTTCATCATCAACAACTTCAATCTCACTCTCAATCCAAGTACTTTCAATTCCAACCAACAACCACCAACACACACACACTATCAACATGTCTTCCACCGGTGAAACCTACAAGCCTTCCGGTTCGTCTCATCCTCATCGACCTCACTTCGATCAAACCAACTAACAATCATCACAGAGCACGGCGGTCTCCGTGAGGACGGTCAGCCAGACAAGCGCATGCAGCAGACTGGTAAGCATCTCCCACTCTCCTCCGAGCTCTCTCGCCTCCATAATAACCTCACTCTTCTGCCTCGGTTACTAACATAGTTCACAGAGTTCGCCTACGGCAAGGTCGACCCCGTCGAGGCTGGCAAGCAGGGTGGTCACACCTCCGGCTCTTCCGACGGCGACAACTACAAGCCCACCGAGAACGACGGTCTCACCAAGGATGGTTCTGTTGATGGCCGCACCAAGGCTGGTGGTAACACCGAGTTCGCCCACGGCAAGGTCGACCCTGTCGAGGCCGGCAAGAAGGGTGGTCAGACCTCTTAAGCGTTGTCGACTTTAGCTCACAATGCAACATATCGGGGATGTACAGTGAGGAGGATTTGATACCCAGGAGGAAGCTTTACGTAGAGAGCGGTCAGATTGTCTCAGGCATGGCGCGCATCTCCGTTGCTGAGAAATTGTAATAATACACATAGACGAGGTCAAATATCATTGCCTTGCTCATACTTTCATTCATGATGATATTCCGCTCTCCCCGTACTCTAATTCAGCCACGAGATTGATCACTGCTTCGCCTCTTCGCTTCAAAGCTTCACTGCACATTTGAGCTGAAATCTTTGCAGTGAACCACCATTTACAGATTGGCGGCGGTGGCTGCCGGCAGGGTTGCATGATGGGATGCCGAAAAGCAGACCAGCTTTTTCCACAGCGCAGCCTCGAAGCTGAGCACTCGACCTGAAATATACTCAACCTTGCGAGTGTGTCGTGTAATGAAGTCCCCGTGATCGTGAAATTCAACAGAAAAGAGAATGAATAGCCTGCACACATTCCGTCGGGGTCAACGAAGCAGCAGAAGCCTGCTCCGAAGCTGGCGGCGAAACGCCTCAACAAGCAGCACGACTTCACCTCCTACACCACCATCATCTCGTTTCGACCGCCTCAACGCACGTCTACCGCGTTTCCTGCAGCGATATACCACGCCACTACGAAATGCTCCAGTTTCACACATCACAGCTTTCCTGATCCTCCATGAACTCACAGCGATAATACCATTATTTGGTCTGGCAGCGACCTTTCACTACACGCATTGGCTTCCTCCGTACATCAGCGAGGGACAGCTGGTGTCACAGGGCGTGGAGAAATTCGGCAATTACTTCAGGCGCAAAGGCTGGCTTGGGGATGAAGGTGCAGGGAGGGAGAAGTGGTGGGGACGTGGTGAGGGGAGTGTGAGGATTGTGGTCGAGTGAGTATCTCCTCTACCAAGGTGTGCATGGGCGATGGACTAATGATGATATTAGATTTGCCACGGCGTATGCTGTCACGAAAGCTTTGCTACCACTACGGCTTATTCTGAGTGTATGGGGTACGCCATGGTTTGCTCGATTCACGACAGTGCCTGTGTTTGGGCGGGTGCGAAGATCATTCTCACGAAAGAAGATGACTACGGCGACAGCTGGGACTGGTGCGACTGGTGGTGGCGTGCTTCCCAAGGAGAAGCCACTTACACCGCCGTAAGATGGGACCCCTCAGCACGAAGTCCTGACCCCCGCCCGTTGATCACAGAAGCCACATAGAACTAGCTCTGTCTCCAGGACAGATGTCTTGGTGCCCAGAGTTCTAGACAAGCTGCCTATTCCAGCTAATCTACGAGGCCGAATGCGTTGTCGAGGGAATCTCGAAAGCAGGAGGTCGGAGCTAGATTGTGGGGTAGCTTATCGTACTTGGGAACTCCGTTATCACCTAGCCATCTCGTTTCACAATGCCGATCTTATAGACCAAATGCTACGCCTCTTCTCTCCTGTTTACACTCACCTCTCCATCTGTTTCCATCTACTCACAGGCTTCAGTAAATGACCCGTCTGACACCCCGATCTATCCAAAGTACCATGGCAACCTACAGTGACAACGAGTACACATCTGCCTCCGAGAAGATGGAGAAGATGAAGAGAGAGCTCGAGGAGTATGCCAAAACCCTAATGAGAGACCTCCCCCAGCGCGATGCGCCTGCCACTACCAATACCACCACCAACAACACCAACCGCGAGCGCGACTCTGCACCGGCCCAGCCAGTCCCCCTCGCCGCCCAACAGCCCTACTCCGATTTCAAGCCTCGCCGATTCGCAAAGCCGTTCTGCAAGTTCCTCTCCAACAACCCGACCGTCTTCCATGCTGCTGCTGCTCTTGCTGCGCAGTGTGAGGAGGCGGGGTTCACGAGGTTGTCGGAAAGAGACGAATGGAAGCTGGAGAAGGGGGGAAAGTACTTTGTTGAGCGGAATGGAAGCTCTTTGATTGCTTTTGGGGTTGGTGATGCTTATGAGCCTGGTAACGGTGTTGGTGCGTATCACATCAAATGGGCTGTCGGAAGATCACACTGCTAACACTTCCAGCGATGATTGCTGGCCACATCGATGCTTTGACTGCAAGACTGAAGCCTATTCCTACAAAGACAAACAGCCAAGGCTTTGTTCAGCTTGGTGTGGCAGCATACTCTGGTGGAATGAACAACACATGGTGGGATCGTGACTTGGCTGTTGCAGGTCGTGTCATGGTCAAGGGCGAGGACGGAAAGATTGTCCAGAGACTTGTCAACCTTGCTGAGCCCAGTATGTGGACTGCGACCTTTGTACAAGACCATTACTTACGCAAAGTGTAGTTGCAAAAGTACCAACACTCGCACCTCATTTCGGAGCACCTGCACAAGGCCCGTTCAACCCAGAGACACAAATGGTTCCCATTGTTGGACTCGACAACTCAGACATGGACGGTGACGACACGAAGCCCAAGAAGATAAGCATTGGACCTGTTGGATCATTCGCTGCAACACAGCCACCTAGACTAGTCAGGGCCATTGCCAACGAGCTAAACATCCAGAGTCGTAAGTCAAAAATCCCACGCTGTATCCCTGCCATCTAACATAACACCTTAGTCGGCGACATCGTCAACTGGGAACTCGAGCTCTACGACCTGCAACCTGCCACCCTCAGCGGTCTCGACAAAGAATTCATCTCCGGCGGCCGCATCGACGACAAACTCTGCTCCTGGTCGGCCCTGCAAGCCCTCCTCGGCTCAACCTACACCCGGCCCCACAGTTCCGACGACTCCTCCTCTCCAGCCAGCTCCTCCATCATCAAGCTCGTCGGCCTCTTCGACGACGAAGAGATCGGCTCGCTTCTCCGCCAAGGCGCAAACGGCAACCTCCTGCCCTCCGTCATCGAGCGCATCGTCGATTCATTCAAGAGTTCGCCCGGTGCGAATCTCATTAATAAGACGTATGCAAATTCGTTCTTGATTTCTGCCGACGTGAGCCACGCTGTGAATCCGAACTTCCTGAACGTCTATATGGAACACCACGCGCCACGACTCAACGTTGGCCCGGCCGTGAGCTGCGACCCTAATGGCCATATGACGACGGATGCGGTCTCTGCGGCGCTGATCCAGCAGATTGCGGCAAAGTCTGGCACGAAGTTACAGCTCTTCCAGATTAGAAACGACAGCCGATCGGGAGGCACAGTGGGCCCGATGCTCAGCAGCCGAATGGGGTGTAGGGCGATTGATATCGGACAGGTGCAATTATCGATGCATTCGATCCGTGCGACGACGGGTGCGTTAGACGTGGGATTAGGGATTAAGCTATGGAAGGGGTTCTTCGATTTTTACGAGGAGGTCGATCAGGCGTTTCAATAGTGGTGGCACCGTTTATCTGCATGAGAGGACTACGAGCAATCTACACACCGGCAATGAAGGAAATTGATTGTTATGCTACCAAGTCTGGCTGAACGTTATGCTGCCCAAGTACAGTTGCCCAATGCTACCCAAGTGCAGTATGCCCAAGGTATTATCTGTGTCCAACCTCTCCAGGTCTCTTTTCAAACAAGCTTTGTCCTCTCTCAAAGTGTTGTCCAATTTCTGTCCTGTATACCCAAATGCCATTCCTTCGGATTAGTCCCAAACTCCCGTTTCTGGCTGCTTGCCAGACTGATACGTTGTCAGCTAAGATGGGTTGCAGGGCGGTCGATATTGGACAGGTGCAATTGTCGCTGCACTCTATCCGCGCGACGACGGGAGCGCTAGATGTGGGGTTGGGGATTAAGTTGTGGAAGGGTTTCTTTGACTTTTATGAGGAGGTCGATCAGGCTTTCCAATGAAGAGGTTGGATGTCGGATTGAAATAATAGGAGCTTGGGGGCCAGACGTAATGTGGAAGGATCAATAACCTTTGTACATAGCAGAAACAATATTGCATTACCATTGAGAAAGTCTGCGGCCTTGGAGGACGCGAGAATGATGGGATGATCTGGAGGGTACTCGTACGCTAGTCGAGTGTCACTCGTCTCGAGAGTGGAAGTACTGTTGAAGTACTTTTGGAGAAGAAGGCCAGAGTGTGCAAGTTGTCAAGAGTGCCGTCGAGACTCTGTTTAGGTTGATATCCTTGGTACCATTTTTGTTCTGCCAATTGAGCTCAACTTCTCATATGGCAGAAGCATGCACTTCCGTGCCCTCTCTTCCTCCCAGCCATTCCATCGAACATGGATTCTTGCTTTCGCTTTCGTACGTCTGGTCCTTCCTCACTCATTGCTGCCGCAGTATCTTCACTCGCCCTTTTCCATCCGTCCCCAGCAGGCGCCGCTGAGCCCCCCCGTCATCACACCGTCCGACCATCCATGTCCATATCCATATACATATCCATATCCAGACCCAGCCAGCCTACTTCAGCCCCCCACTCAACAATATACTCTGACCAGTCAAATACCCCGTTCGACAGCACATCTCAACCACATTTGCGCATTCCTCCGGGACTCCCAGTCGCCCGACAGGGATGTTCTTGACATCTCCAGGTGTCCCTTTGACGAAGTCTTCCGAGGGGATCATGCCTGTGTCGCCGATCATGGCGGGGGCCACGTCGTTTACGGTGATGCCGCTGGAGGCGAGGCGAGTGGCGAGGTTGCGGCCGAGGCCTTGGAGGCCGGCTTTGGATGCCGCGCTGGGGCATGTTAGTGGGATGGGTGGGGATGTGGTAGGGAAGCGAGGAGGGTAGGCGGGTAGGAGAAAGGCTTACTAGTGACATCCGTTGATCCCGCCTCCGACGGCGGCGATAGATGAGATCAACACGATCCGTCCCCAGCCTTGCTCGCGCATGTGCGGCACAGCACCTATTCCTCACCATCAGCTTCATCATACAATATCAACAATCCCCACCCCTGCCTTTCCTTCTCCATGCGCCCGCTCCCCATCCCACATCTCTCTTTCCCCTCCTTCTCACAGCTCGACAAAACATCACATACCTTGACAAAGCAGAAAACTCGCCCTCAGATTAATCCCCAGCGTCGTATCCCACTCACTCAGCGGGATGTCAGCAATATCACTTATCCTCTTACCGTATCCCGCATTGACAACTAAGACGTCGGGACCCAATTGGGAGTGCTCGACACGTATCTCATCGAAAAGACGCGTGATGTCTGCATCGGAGGAGAGGTCGCAGTGGTGGATTGAGATAATGGGGCCAGGGGAGGAGGAGCAGGAAGTGCGAAGAGACTCGACAAGAGATTCGACGGACGCGCGATTGGAAGAGTAGGTTAGGGCGAGGGACATGCCGGCGGCGTGGAGGGAGCGGGCACATGCTGCGCCGATGCTGGAAGGGGTCAGTGATGTTCATCAGGATGATGATAGAGTGGAGAGGGTCAGTGTGTGAGTGCACTGTAGAGCGTGAGGCTCCGAAGAGGGGAGTATGGTGCGATATGACACAGAATGGCACGGCGACACGAGTGTTGGAAGTTTCCTTCTTCTTTCTCATCGATTGGACGGAGGGGACGGAGGGGTGGCAGAATAGGACGGCCATTCCGGTGTACAGTACTTACCCGCCTGAGGCGCCAGTGATGAGGGCGAGCCGGCCACTGATTCTGTTGTCTACTGGCTTGGACATGGTGTGCGTAGTTGTTTCATGGACTGGTCATGTGGCAAGGCTAGGTGATGGATAGGTGGTGAACGGGCCAAGATGCACCGAAGCTGAAACACCTCGGCTCGACCCCAGCAGCCTCCACGACCTCCATACCCCGGACTTCCGCAGTCACTCTCGTTGTTACTACCGCCTAGTATAAGTGTCGACTGAAACACTTCTGATACGTGAGACTTGTACTCGTTTCAAAGTCAGTCCGCCCTCATGGACTCCTCAATGACTGCGTCCGAGCCGGAAAGGCTCTGGGAGCACCCGAGTCCTGAGACAACACAAATGATGAAGTTCATGAAGCATGTCAATGGCAAGCGGAATATGAATATGAAGGTGAGGACATTTTAGTACCAGTAAACGTGTGCTCTGTGAACACAAAGACCTATTGCCACATCCCCACACCTCCCATCACATCTCAAGACCCTCGGCTAATCACCACCCAGACCTTCCAAGATCTCTACACCTGGTCCATCGGCCCTCGCAGCGCCGACTTCTGGGCGGACTGCCTCTCCTCCAGTCCCCTCATCTACTCCGGCGCCTACACTCACGTCGTCGACCCCTCCGTCCGCATGGACGCCACGCCGAACTGGTTCCAAGGCCTGCGCATCAACTATGCAGAGAACATGCTTTTTACGACCACTCCATCCACACCATCTACACGGAGTACGCTTCACAAAGAAGACTCCAAGGTTGCCATCACCGAGGTCCGCGAGGGCTGTTCTTTTATTCGGAACGTCACGTGGGGTGAGCTGCGAGCCCGGGTGGCGCTCTTCTCGTCTGCTATGCGTGCACATGGCGTGCGTAAGGGCGACCGTGTCGCTGTCGTGGCGAGCAACAGTGTTGATACATTATGTGTCTTCCTTGGAGTTACGGCGCTGGGTGGGCTGTTCAGTAGCAGTAGCACTGATATGGGGACCAGTGGTGTACTTGCACGGCTGACGCAGGTGAAGCCGCGGCTGGTGTTTATGGATGATGGTGCTTTGTATAATGGTAAGGTTGTGGATTTAAGACCAAAGATGAAGGAGATTGTGGAGGGGATGGAGCGAATTGGGGAGTTTGAGGCTATTGTGAGCGTGCCGAGGTGGGAGGAGGCGCAGAGTTTGAGTAGGTTGAAGAGGTGTGTTGGATTGGAGGAGTTTTTGAAGCAAGGAGACGAGAAAGATTTGAGGTTTGAGAGGGTTGAGTTCAATGACCCATTTCTCATCGTATACTCGAGTGGAGTGAGCTTTCCGTCCAATCATGGAAGTCGTGTTATGGAGCTGACACATATATCTAAAGACGACAGGCCAGCCGAAATGCATCGTGCATGGTACAGGCAATGTGATACTCTCAGCTTACAAGGAGTCACAATTACATAAAGACTGGGACCACAATACTGTTGGTCTTCAATATACAACTGTAAGTCATCTTTCGAGGACAGAGGAAAAAGCGAGACTGACCACCATCATGACAGACTGGCTGGATCATGTAAGATCGTAGCTTCTATTGACGGCGTTGCGTACAGCATCTTCAATATTGACTCGTGCTGCAGGTATCTGACAGCTGTAAACGTCCTCCTTCCAGGTGGTGTAAGTATTTCCCATTTTTCGCAAAGTCCCTGTCATACTGATCAAGCTGTGATACATACAGCGTGCTGTCCTCTACGACGGCTCACCCTTCGTGCCGAACGTGGAAACATTCATAAGATTAATCGGCGAACAAAAGTATGTCAAGGCCATCTGTCCTCTCTTCTGGTCGAGACTTGTAAAAAAAAAGCCCAGAGTGAAGCGTCAACACTTGTCACCAGCTGCTACCAAACATCCGGCCTGTTCCCGTCAAGAGGACTTCTGCTAACCACAATCGCTCCCCAGAGTAACCTACCTCGGTATCTCCCCGCGCTTCCTCCAAACACTCCTCTCCGCCAAACTCGTTCCTCGCACACTCACCGACCTCTCCGCCCTCCAAAACGTCACCTCCACAGGCATGGTCCTCTCCGACACGCTCTTCCGCTGGTTCTACTCCTCCGCAGGCTTCCCCTCACACGTCCACCTCGCCAATATAAGCGGCGGCACCGATATCGCCGGCTGCTTCGCTCTCGATAACACAATCACCCCGGTCTACGTTGGTGGCTGCCAGGGCCTGAGCTTGGGAGTTAAGGTTGAGGTGTGGGATTCGACTGTCGAAGGCGGAGTCGATGGACAGGGGAAGGTGGCAAAGGGAAGGAAAGTAGAGGAGGAGGGCGAGTCGGGGGAGTTGGTGGCGGTGAAGCCTTTTGTGAACATGCCTTGTATGTTCTGGCCGCCGGGGGAAAAGGGGAGGAAGAAGTATAGGAGTGCGTATTTTGAGCGGTAAGTGTTGATTGCGATGGAAGGCCGCCGAGAGATTCGATCGCTTTACGAGCGACAGTACATTAGCCCGGAGCTAACATTGGCACAGGTTTGACAATGTATGGTGCCACGGCGACTTCATTCAGAAAGATCCACGTACCGGGCAGATCATTTTCCTTGGTCGTGCTGATGGCGTATTGGCATGTTCTTTTCTGCTCCCCTGGAGAAGGTCCAGTGGACTGACATGTTACACGACAGAACCCGAGCGGCGTCCGCTTCGGCTCAGCCGAGATCTACAGCGTCATCGAGCGAAACTTCCCACAGCAAGTCCTGGAGAGTATATGTGTTGGACAGCGGTATGTGGAACTATGTCTCGCCTCCACCTATCTCCACCTACACCCGCAGCCATACGAACTCTTACCAAAGCCTCCACCATCTCTTCAACATCCCTCTCAACACATCCGACCCCAACACACCGCCACAAACTCACCTTGCTAATGCGTTCTCCATCCTCACAGCCGGCCCCAAGACGCCGACGAAACAGTCCTCCTCTTCCTCAAAATGCAGCCCAACATCCCCATGACCTCCTCCCTCGTACAAGAAATCAAAGACGCCATCGCGACCGAATGCAGCAAACGCCACGTCCCGCGCTACATCTTCGAGACGCCTGAGATTCCGGTTCGTGGCCCTCGGCCTTCCTTTCAATTACCCACCCTTTCCTATTTCCCCCAGTCTTCCCCAATCTCCCTAGCTAATTCATTTCCACACTACGTGTAGACGACCGTGAATCTCAAAAAAGTCGAACTCCCCATCAAGCACATCGTGTGCGGGCGTACCGTCAATCCCAGTGGGACGTTGCTGAATCCCGAGAGTTTGAAGTTTTACTATCAGTTTGCTGATATTGAGGGGGTTGTGGCGAGGATGGCGAAGGAAGGGACGGGGCGGGAGAGGGAGAGTAAGGCAAGGGAAAGTAAGCTGTGATGGGGTGATATACATGTGCTGGGGCGGGAAAGAAGGGATGAAAGGTGGGTGGAAAGAGGTGATGAAGCTACACGAGACACTGATAAAGCTTTCAAGGGCTGGACAGATCTGTGGTCAGCGCACCAGTGGTACTGGCAATGTCGACATGAATCAATCTCGAGTGTGGCTAGGTGTTGTTTGGTTTCAAGTGCGTCTTCTATTCCTGAAGACGTATCTATGTACATCTAACGCGGCATGGCCAAGCCATGCATGCTCTGTAGCATGTTCGATAACATGCCATGCTCTCTCGGGTATCTCATTCTCCTGGCTTCTGCAACTGCAGATTGCTTCTCTCTTAGTCCCATATGATCCTGTATGAGAGTAATGCACCATCATCTCACAGTCTAATCTCAAATTCTCGAGCAAGTCGATGTCCGCCCATTGTCCCAGTCTGCACGTCAGCCTTTTCCGTGCCAATCCATGCAATTATTACTACTCGTCCCCCAATCTCAATCGCAAGCCCTTGCTTAACTCATTCTCCGTTCCTCCGCTTGACACTCACCGCTCAAGCTCGTTTAATGGCATCATCGGCTTACTCGGCCCAATGATACTATCCGTCGTCTTCCAGATCTGCACGAGATTGACCTCGTCAGCACTGCACATCAGCCACGGGTCGTTCAGGTTGAAGCTGAAGTCCGAGATGCGACTCGTGTGACCGCCGTGCATGAAGAGACTAGAAATGTGATACATTAGCTTCACCATTCCATCGATCGACAAATGAAACATGTTCTTACAGTTCCGGTGGTCCATCCTCCATATCTTCAGGCGTCTGTTCATTGCCAACCTTGCTCAAATCCCAAAACAACAGACGTCTGTCGTAGCTGCTACTGGCCAAGACAGCTTTGTCAGTAGGGTGCCAGTCAACCTGCGTCACAACGTCCTTGTGTGCGTCGCACGAATGCAACTTGACAGCCAGATTGCGCAGATCCCAGATCCCAATAGTTTTGTCAGCGGAGCCGGTGGCGAGGATGTATTCGCTGCCTGGGTTGAAGGACACGCTGTTGATGGCGTCGGTATGCGCGTTTTCCGTCTTTCGTGCTGCCTTTTCGTTGGTGGCGGCGCGGAGGTCGAGGATCTGGAGGGAGAGGTCGTCGGAGACGGTGGCGAGCATCCAGGGGAGTTGAGGGTGGAAGTCGACATCGTTGACGACGGCGGTGTGGTGCGTGAATGTGCGTTGAGCGTGGACGGTTTTGGTGTCGGATTTGTAGTCTTTGATGTCCCTGTTCGTGGTTAGTATGGGCAGGTATCAATTTGACCTGTACCTACCAGAGCTTCACAGTCTGGTCTTCACTCCCAGTCGCCAATTGGCCCTCATGTCCTGGATTCCATCTGAGCCCGAACCCTTCCCTGGTGTGACCAACGAGCTCGATCTGCGGGTTCACTTTGCCGGTTGGCTGTGAAGTGTGTTTCGTCCTGTCGAAGACCATGACCTTTCCGTTGACGCACATAGTTGCGATAAGATCCTGATTTTGTGGCATGTACCTCGCTTTGTTCACCTCCCCTTCGTGGTCAATCTTCTGAATGATCTCGAACTTTGGTTGTGTCTTTCGTGAGTCGTGCCCTCCAATCTCTCCTGTCTCTGCGTTGTACTCGTTGGGATCTGTTGTGGTAGTCGGTAACGAGAATTCCACAATTTGAAGATAGTTCGGTGCGCCGTTTGAGGTGTGTGTGCCCATGAGCAGGCGATGTGTTTTGAAGCTCTTGTCTGGAGGTCTGGTATGTATTTAGCTTGGCGAATGCTAAACTTGCTTCACTGGTATGCATACTCTTGAACATCTCTGAACCATTGTGTAGTGAGAGTAGGCCAGTCGAGGGCTTTCCTGTGCAATGTCAACATGTTGTCGACACTCTCAAAGCTATCCGTGATTTCTTACGCGAACATGATATCGTACAGATAAACTGCATTCTTCTTCCAGAGTTTGTACTCCTCATTAATGATCTGATTCTGCATCACGGTCTCCTCATCGACCTCGACGTCGCCGTCAACTAGACCAGATTCGTTAGTAACCGTGCACCAGCGCCTGTGTACATATATGTCCCGATCCTCTCGAGTTCTCCTATCCTCCTGCCCCTGCACAATGGTGTCCTGGCTATTGATCGAAGCGGAGCGTGCAGTGTTCGAGTGTGTATTTTCATCGTCCATAGCAGTAGCAAAAGCATTCGACGGAGCCAAGGCGGTAAGCCATGTAGTTACAAGATTGTGCGATCGCGCTGGACGCTTTCTGAGTCGAGTGCCGCATATTCTGTCTGGGTTGATCGTCCCGTACGAAGATACGCCTTCAGAAACTGCCGGGGATGACTCCCTATTCTCCTGCTCCTGCACAATGGCGTGCTGGCTATTGAACAAAGCGGCGTGTGCAGTGTCCGAGTTTGTGTTTTCATCATGCGCAGCAGAAGCATTGCGCGATCGCGCTGGGCGCTGCCTGAGTCGGCTGTCACGTATCCTGTCTGGTCTGATCGTCGCGTACGAAGATGCTTCAGAAGCTGCCGAGGACGACTCCCTACTGTTACTCTCCTGCACGATGGTGTCCCGGCTATTAACTAAAGCGGGGCGTACAGTGTTCGAGTTTGTATTGTGGCCGTGCACAGCAGAAGCATTGCGCGATTGCGCCGGACGCTGTCTGAGTCGATTATTACGTATTCTGTCTGATCTGATCGTCGCGTACGAAAATGCGACAGAGACTGCCCGGGATGACTCTCTTTGAGGATCGAGGGGTTGTGTAAGTTCATCCTCGAGTACCCCAACAACTGAAGGCGATCTATGGGGAACTGCCGAATCGGACTTCCCTTGTACACCAATTTGCCCGAGCTCCTCGCCCAGAGCCTCGATTTCCTCGGTGGCTGCTTCGGAGATTCTCGAAGAGATTGCTGACGCTTCGGGGGTAGATGGGGGGAATAGCACTTCTTCGAGGAGTGTCGAAGACGATGCCACAGCTCCAGAGTGTGCTTGAGGTGTCGTCGCTCGAGAGAGTGCTCGAGGAGTTGCAGCTTGAGAAAATGGTTGTGGGTTTGCGTATGCTTGTGAGAAAGCTCCAGGACTTGGCGCTTCACCATATGCTTGGGGAGTGAGAGCCCGAGAGCTTGCCATTTCAGAGAGTGCTGCGAGTGCTTCTAACTCTTCAGAGGATCTCCCGGGGGTTGGCGCGTCCGCGGGTGCATGAGGAGATGCAGCTCCAGAGAGTGCTCGAGGGGTTGTGCCTTCTGAGAATGCTTTGGGGGTTGCAGCTTGGGAGGGTTCTGGAGGAATTGCCGCAGGTTCGAAGATAGGAGGAGCCGTTGCCGTTCCATCAGAGAGAGTCGGAGAGGTTGCATGTCCAGAGGGTCCTCGAGAAGTCGGCGCTTCGAAGAGGGTCGAGGAGGTTGCCGTTGTTTCAGAGAGGTTCGAGAATGACTTGCGAGGATCCGGCATGCTCTCCATGATATGCAGTCCTTCGCCGCACGTCTTTGTGTCTTCTTCTTGATGGTCGTGCTCCAGTGGCTCTCCAATCTGAAGCACTGCGGGCGGGCGAGGGTCCGCCATTGTGCTGTTGGGGAGGTGTAGCTATATAGAGAATTGACTTACCACTCATGTTGTCCTCGTCGCTCATGCTGGGCAAACTAATGTCGATTGTAAGTTGAGAGGGAAGGAGCGAGCTGCGTCGTGCTTGCCTAACGATGTGAACTACTGAAGACGGCTTGTCAATCGACGAAAAGCTGTGGAAAGTCAGTTTGGCGCGCGTGGAACTGGTGGAACGCGCCTTCGGTCCTACCTATTTTATCTCCGGGCCATGAATAGAGTGGACTCGGGTAGGAAGCTCACTCCGTCATCATCATCATCATCAAAACTTATTGATAATGCTCTTGCTTGGTCTAACGGGCTCGATAGCCACAGGGAAATCTACAGTCTCGAATGTGCTTCGTGCTCCGCCCTACAACCTTGCGATCATTGACGCGGACCTTCTAGCGCGCAAAGTCGTGGAACCCGGCACATCTGGCTACAACAAAATCGTTACGCATTTCGGGCCAACAACACCAGACTTGCTACACCCAGCTGAGCAATGTGGAGGAGAATCCGGACCCGATGGTAAGGGCAGACCACTCAACCGTCCGGCGCTAGGTCGAAGGGTGTTTGGCACAGATTCCGAGAGATTAAGCGATCGCGCTGTCTTGAACAAGATTGTGCATCCGGCAGTGCGACAGGAGATGTACAAGACTATGATCAAGAGCTATCTGACGGGTCACTGGGCCGTGGTACTAGATATACCTCTACTGTATGAAAGTGGATGGGAAAAGCTCTGTGGGACGATCATGGTGGTGGCAGTGAGCGACCCGAAGATTCAGATGCAGAGGTTGAGGGATAGAGATGAGCATCTGACGGAGGAGGATGCAGAGAATAGGGTGAAGAGTCAAACAGACGTGCGGGAAAAAGCGCAGAGAGCGCTCAAGCGAGGTGAAGGCGCCGGAGTGGTTGTCTGGAACGATGGGAGCGAGGAGGAGCTGAAGCGAGAGATAGCAAGAATCATGGAGGCTGTACAGAAGAAGAGTCCGCAGTGGTGGGCATGGCTATTGCTTGCTGTTCCGCCGCTAGCTTGCGCAGCAGGAGCTTACAGCTACTTCAAGTCATGGCAAGTCATGAATGAGTGGAACAGAGCAAAAGAGAAGGAGAAGGCGAAGCTTTGAGCGACAGTCCGAATCCAGATAAAATTACTTGCTAATGAGCAACGACATCATGGAAGCCTTGGAGGTCATGGTCCTGAAACATGAGCTTACCCCGCGTTTCAGACTGTGCTATTGTTTACCAGCCACCTACTTCGCCACCCGGTGTTTCACGGCGCAGCCTCCGCGATCTTCCAACATTCCGAATATTGGCTCCCTCCATCCTTCACAGCACTCACTTGGCACTATTGACGACAATGAAGCTGTCCATGCACGATGCCGGGCAGCAATGTTGACGATCGAAGCAATCCTTGGGACGATATCGCGTCAGATGTAGCAGTCAAAGGACCAGCGAATGGACAGAACCCGCCAAATCAGAAAAAAGGTCAAGATCCGGCTGCTAAAGACAAGGCGCAACCGTCTGCGAAAGAAAAGGCTGCGAATGCCGAAGCTCAACCCAACACAGGAAAGAAGGGCAAGCAGACACAAGGCGATCAAGCAGCTGCTGAAGTGCGAGGCGTGACCAAGACACCAGAAGCAGCTGCAGCCAAGCCTGCCAAAGACAGCAAATCTAAAGTCGATAAGTCAAGAGACGGCGAGCAGAAGGCCGAAGCGACAGTACCCAAGACCAACGATCAAGGCAAAGTCAAGCCTGCAGTGACTAAAACTGCGGCGTTTACGCCTGTGAATGCTCTTGCTAAGACCGCAATGTACGCAGTAGATCACACTCCCTGTGGCGGTAGAGTGGTTAGGAGACAGCGAGGCCTAGTGATGCAGCGGCCTCACATACCTGATGGAACTCCCGCTGTCTCTGATCGTGTGAGATTGCCACCACTCTACACTCTACTTCCTTGTTTCAGTCAGATATGGCAGCCTCCACCACTAGCAAGGTTACCACCATTCCAGTTTGCACATCGACAAGTGATGGCAGCGCCTGTCAACCAGCCGGCTCCGGTGCAGACAGCCCCAACCCAGAATGCACCTGCTGCTGCTGAAGAACCAAAACCCAAAGAGTCACCGAAGAACGAAAACAAGGAAAAGACGAAGACCAAGAAACCGCCGTCTTCCTCAGTTTCATCAGCGTCAGCTACTTCTGCAGCCTCCAAGGCTTCCTCCAAAGCTGCCCCTGCTACACCAATCCAGCCAGTCGTGATCAACATCTACACCAGCAAAGACCAAGAGCCAAAAGCCACAGAGGCCGAGAAGCCACAAGCAACCCCAAAAGCCAAGGCGAAAACACCCGAACCTGCCAAGAAGGGCGTCAAGACGGTGAAGAAAACTGTCGTTGTTGCCGAGGAGTCTGATGTTGAGGAAGAAGTGGCTGAACCTGTTGTCAGAATTATCAAAAAGGTTACAAAGAAGGTTGAGGTCAAGACATCTGAGGCGGAAGATGACAGGCCAGCACCTGCTGCTAAATTTGTGAAGAAGGTCAAGGAGAAGGTTGAGGTAGTCGAGACATCTGAAGTTGAAGAACAAGAAACACCTGCACCTGTCGTGAAAGTCGTCAAGAAGGTCAAGAAGAAGGTCGAGGTTGAGGAGTCGTCTGAGGAAGAAGAACCAGCACCTGTCGTCAAGAAGGTCAAAAAGGTCAAGAAAGTCGAGGTTGTCGAGCTGTCTACTTCTGAGGAAGGGGAAGCTTCG
>Ga0058698_10000321_pt1 | contig 28022 bp, 34 predicted proteins | sample AgamicAsSfe_FD_67288 | JGI IMG/M metagenome (GOLD analysis project Ga0058698, IMG submission 67288) | Agave microbial communities from Guanajuato, Mexico - As.Sf.e | ecosystem: Host-associated > Plants > Phyllosphere > Phylloplane/Leaf | place: Guanajuato, Mexico | collected 2012-05-30
GAGAACGCTGCGTCGGTGCTAATTTTAATGCAACAGGTCAGCGTGTGTTTTACATACGATTCATACAGCGATACCTACATCTGGCTGAATGCTTCTTCGAAGAATGACGTATGGGCGAAGCTGCCTGTAGCATCGATACGTAAGGTGGCTACGTCGTAGAACCAGTTCTTGGCTTCGTTATTCAGCTGCTGTGAGACCAACAAGAGCTGGACTGGCGGAGGGCACTGGGTGAGGCGCATGAAGTTTGGAATATGTCGCCATTTGGCTAGACGATAGTGTACGAAATCAGCGTGTGTCTCATATGCAATTTGTCCAAAAAATATTTCTTACCATGGGGCCGAACCACAGGTGCCGGAGGAAGAGGCTGAGTGGCGGCGACTGTGGCAGCAGTATTGCTGTCGCTGTCGGTGAAACCTTCGTCGCCCTCCTCGAGTTCGGTTTCGTCTTCACCCTCGCTATCCTCTTCTTGCTCTGCCTCTTCATTGTCATCCCCGTCCTCGTCCTCGTCCTCATCTTCATCTTCGGTCTCACTGTCCTCTTCCGCGCTCTCAGTCTCTTCTGGGTCGTCACTCTCGTCGCCGTCTTCATCAGTTGCGGCGCTCTCGTCTTCGTACTCATCGTAATCGTTACCATACACTACTTGGGGCGCGGGACCGTTGGGGTTGTTGGTGACCTCTTGCTCAACAAGTGCCTTGACCTCCTTCTTCTCAAACCAGTAACGGAGCAGTTTCTTGGGCTTGACGTCACGGGCAGCTACGTACTCGAAGATGGTGTGTCGCACTTCAAGCGGAAGGCCCATGAAGGCGGATGCGGCTTTATCATTGGCCATGGTAGACATTGAGGTGCAGGTGATGGCAGTGAAGATGAAGCTGCGTGGGTGTTGGAATGATTTAGGGCGGTAATGGAGGGGAGATGATTGCTCAGGTGAAGCTGCAGCGGTTGCCTAGTCGGGCGGTGGGCTTGTGCAGGGCTGCTGTGTAGCCAGAAAGCGCGTTGCCAGGGTCCAAGGCAAACGAGGCGAGAAAAGCGACAAGAGGGCGTGCCATAGTGTCGAGGAATCCATCATGACTAACGCGATGCTGTACGCTGCTCTTCACTTTCGCCAGATGCAGTCGAAGTCGACCCTGACCTGGAGTCGCGCCTTTCCCCACAGCCGAACTGACGCGCTACGTCAGACCTTCGCGTGATTGGCTGCAGCCATGTTGTAACTCGAAGCAGCATGACCTCGCTTCCTGTCGCCTGCCTCTGCTCACATCTGAAAGCATTGTGCTTATCAAGCTTATGTACGATAATCAGGCACGCCATCGTACATGGACTGCCATATATGGCCGTGCTGCTGGCAGCATGCATGCCTTCGCGTCACATCAGCTTAACTTTTCAATCAGTCTAGTGTATAGAACTACCTAATGGACACCAGTGTCGAGCGAAGCATCACTATACATGGCGCAAACAAGCCTGGCCACTATACGTGGTCGCCCTTTGTCACAAAGCTCGAATTCCGCCTGCGTCTAGTCAATATCCCTTACCAACACGGCGTGGGCGGTCCAATCTTTGGACCCAAAGGCAAAATCCCCTATCTCGAGTTGTCATGCCCGGGAGCTCCTTCCGAGATACTGGCTGACACTACGCTCATCACGAAAGAGCTCATCAGCAGAGGCCTGCTATCTGATATGAACGCGGCGTTAGCCGCCAGATATATAGCCTATGATCTTGGTATCAGAGCCCTGCTCGAAGATAGGCTCTTCTTCTATAATTCTCGCGAACGCTGGATCGATAATTATTACACCATGCGCGACTACGTCCTGGCCAAGGTGCCCTTTCCGCAGCGTATCATTCTCGGTTACCTAGCCTACCGGGGCATTGTGAGGAAACTGCAAGATCAAGGTACCGGTCGTTTCTCGAATGATGAGGTTCGCAGTTTCCGCACGGATATCTGGCAGGGTATAAATGGTCTGCTCGAGGACAGCCGAAGACAAGCTGATGATAACGACTGCTTCTGGGCACTTGGAGGCCACAAGCCCACTGAAGCCGATGCCACTTTGTTCGGATTTACCGTCAGCGCGCTCGTTGCGGATGCTGGGCCGGAGAGCAGAGAGTTAATCAAGACAAGATGCCCCGCGGTGGTTGACTATGCTACAAGGATTCATCGTCGTTACTTCCCCGAATACCACCTGTGGGAGTAGGCCTTACTGTTCTTGGCGCAGTATTAGCATCGATCGCCTGTGTTCTTACCTCGTCTGTCTAGGATAGCAGTAAACATAACAAATGATGGAGCAGCAGCACCTTTCTGCTGCTGCTCACCATCCAACCACCGTGCACGTCAATTCCAGAGTATATAATCCCGTCTTCTGGTCCTCATCCTCCATTTCTCTCACATCACAACTCACCCCAGCAACTCTATCCAATCCATCCATCGAGCATCCATACCCAAGTCTACTTCGGTATTCTCCAGGACCTCTACGCTATTCGTCTGATCAACAGCGGAACCCGGTATCCTCTGACCACGCTCTCCGCTATGCGTCTCACTACTAGCGTCATCGCTGGCTTCATCGCTGTCGGTGCCGCCACGCCAGCCGGTCTGACAATCCTGTCAACTTCAACCAGTGGCTCCGCAGATGCTGTTACGGCCCGATCCACCCCTGTAGATGGCAACTGGCACATCGGCTGCGACGCGAACAACTACTGCTCCTACTATCAGGACAGTGATATCGCTGCTGAATCGTCCGCCGACTCGTTATCGTCTCGCACCATTGCCCTGTCGGAGGCTACGTGCAAGCAGTGTACAAGCCAAGACCCTTGCGATGTATGATGCTCTACTCTCTCCGTCCATCGATATGCAGAGCTCTTACTGACTTTGACTGGTAGTACTGTGACCATTCCAAATTCAGTTGCCGAGATTGCGATCACTACCAATGCGAAGATGGATATTTGCGCTATCAAACACATTGCTTCGATATCCAGCCAGAGCTTGCTGAGGCCATTCGCAATCACACAGGCGTCACTGATATCCCAGGCGTCACAGCCACCATCTACGAGACCGTTACCAGCACCAGTGTTGAGACCAGTTCCATTGTGCTGCCTACGCCAACTTTTGATTCCACCATCACCATCACAAGTACGGCCGCCACAAACACGATCACACACATGATCTTTCCCCCGAGACACAGTGTACTAGCCCCTCGCGATGAAGTAGCTTCCAATGATGTCGGTAGTCAGCAACATGTTCGTCGCAATGCTGCATTCAAACAGTCGCAGTGTATGCCCTGTGACGCATTGACCTGCCCGGTATGTTGATTGTTCCGTAGACCCTAGTGTTACACGATGGCTTGCTAATCCTGCTTTGCTTAGGAATGTCACAACGACTGCGCTGAATGTGAGAAGTTCGTGTGCAACGACTTAGCTGCTCGCCTGACCCTTTGCATGAGCATTCGCTCGAAGTGGCAGCCTCCCAGCTTCAATATCTCCGCTTCAGCACCAAGCGAAACAACAACTGTTGTCGTCATGCCCCAGCCAGGAACTACAACTACGACGCAGACCGTACTTTACTCAACCTCCATCTCGACAATTCCTCCTCCCTCGGTTTCCACAGTCACCATATCGACTATACCCTCACCTCCAGCTGTCACGGTTACTGCATCTGCCCCTCCTGCTAGTACCACCACTGTCGTCGTAGTCCCTCAGGACCCCACGACGATCACTACGACCATCCTTTCGGTACCTCCGATTCCCCTTAGTACCGTCACTGTATACCCCCAGGCCCCGCAGAACAGTGCGGTCATTGTATCTTCTCCCCGTCTCCAAACCAGCACTGTGATAGTGGTTCCTCAACGTCCTCAACCCAGCACTGTGACAGTAACTCGCCAGCGTCCTCAACCCAGCACCGTCACCGTGGAAAAGCCGGCCTCCACCATCGTCTACCACTATCAGGATCCAGCTTCCACCGTTGTCGTACAGCCCCCAACCGTTACTGCTTCGCGCTCCCCGTCTGTGATCGAGATCCCTATGACCATGATCACAACCGCGACACATACGGTAGCCAGATCAGTTCGTGCGGTACATACTCCTGCGCCTATGTCTTCTCGCGATATTGCCATGGCCAAAACAACTTGCAACACTTGCGACGGTAACACGGAGTGTGACGTAAGTCAACACATCGCTTTCCGTGTGCTCGCAGAACTCTCGACTGACTTCCGTTGACAATAGGGATGCGATTTTGCTTGCGACGAAGATTGCTTCTACTTTCTTTGCAAAGACGCCGTTGGCGGATCGGAGGTTTGTGTGAGTGTGCCAGAGGATGCCAAAGCTTTCAAAGCAAACGATGCATCCATGACTCCCAGCGATTTCCTCGGCTCCGCTGCTATGCTTTTGGTACTCGATGACGCCGAAGACTCGACTTCCAACGCTTCAGCCAGCCACCTACAGCCTGCAGTCTCCAATGGTACTAGGCCAAACTTTGCTTTTGCTGAGGAGGACTGTTATCTGTGCGAGGTCGGTGACGAATCTTGTGGAGTAGGTGACTCCCTTTTCTTTGCATACTCATCTTTATTGGTTTGGCCTGTTGACTGACTTCTGTAGATGTGTGACTGGCAGTTTACCTGCGGCACCAAGAAGAGGTGCTTTCACAATGGAGCTCGCGAGGTTGTCGAGATGTGCTTCGAGACTGGCGAGAAGTGTCGTCCCTGAACCGAGTTGGCGGGCATCTTTCTTCTACATGGCGCAGCCGAGTCATCTCACAATGACACCAACTGATGGGATAGCTGAGTTGTTGGGTTTCGCTTGTTTGTCCCCTTTCATGCTTTGTCGATCGCGCAGCTCAGCTTGACAATGGTGCAAACACGCACCAGGATCTTTACGTACTGCTTTCTCCTTCTTTCCCTCTTCACCTTTGTTACTTTGTACTCGTTGATAGCGTTTACGTTTGCTTCTGAATACCACACATTTTCTACAGTTTCTCGAGTTGTTTGCCTCGACATATGTGTGTGTTCATCAATTGTCTTTTACCTTTCACCGAGGCACATCACTTCTTGCTTTGACAACCCTTGGTAGAGTTTTCGTTGATCTAAAGCCCTAGGAAGAGGTCACTTGTTCAATTGATTTTCACTCCGTCAATGCTGCTCTGCACTAGAGGTGTCACTCCAACAATCGTGTTTGCTGTGTCGTGTGGTTCTCTGTGTTGCTGTTTCTTTGGTCTCTTCTATCTAGGTGCAAGAGCTATGATGATACGTGAAATCATAAACCTGTCAGATTTTTCCGATCAAACGGCAGCATGCACAGGCATCGGTATCAAGAGTTCAGCTTTCTTCTGTTCATGAAGTGTCTATTGATTCTGTACGCCGAAGACTCCATGCAGCCAAATGCATCAAAGAGCCTTGTTGTCTATCCCCAGACCAAGTCAATTCTCTCGCCTTTCACTTTTGAATTGAACCACTCATAGATCTCAACTTCCCGTTGCATCACTTTAGCTCCATCAAGGACACCACTCTTCCCTAATCGCTCTGTCGCAAACTGTAACTCCAAGGTTGCCAGATTTCTTGCGATACACGCTCGGCTACCTGCCCCAAATGCGAACCAGTACTTTGACATCGCTTCCGTCGGGTTCAACCATCTCTCGGGCTTGAAACTGCGAGGCTCGGGGAAGACAGTCGGGTTGAAATGTAGCTCAAAGGCTGAGCAGCCGACAACAGAGCCAGCAGGGAAGTAGGTGGATTTGAAAGTCCAGCCTCCCGTAGGTACAACGTGAGGCAAACGCGTCGGATTGGCCATGCTAATTCGAAGACCCTCCTTGACAACAGCGTTGAGGTAGGGCAACGCTTGGACTTCTTGTGCGTCAGAACCAAGGGCAGCATTGCTCCTGATCTCTTCCTTTAGTCTCTCGTATTTTTCGGTACAAAATGCTAGATTCAGCATGATCGTAGCCAAGTTCATTCCCGTGGAATCTGTGCCCGCAAAGACAAGATCCTTGCACTGCGCTTTGACTTCCGAGTCGCTAAGCCCGGCGGCTAGTAGACGTCCTGGATAGGTCGTTGACTTCTCGGAGGTGTTGGTTACCAAGGCAGAGACAAACTTGTCGACAAGCATCATGCTGTCTTCGGTCTCAGGGTCGGGCATCCATTTACCGACGGCCCATTCTAGCCATACGAAAGCGATATTTGGAAGGTAGAAGAAGCGGCCGACCGCTACAAATGCGTCTACGAATGCGCTTACACTGAGTACGGGACCGCGCTCGCTGACTCCATCGTAGTTCTCCCGGAAAAGATGCGTGGAAACTGCGTCTACAGCCAAGCTTCGCGTTAGATTAAGCACGTTGACCGGCCTTCTTGTCTTTGATTCTTCCTTTAGCCGCTCGATCATGCGATCCACGCACCCCCAGATAGCCTTCTCGTTCTCTCTGAGCGCTTTGGTAGAGAACAGTGGGACTACGGCTTTTGCCCTCGGACTCCTGTAATCCGCATCAACCGTCGAGAAGATAGTCTTATGGCCGTCGATATCAAAATTGGCGTAGCATGCCGCTTTTGGAAACCCTCCTTTTGAAACATAAATTGCAGGTATAGCATCCGCGTCGCTTATGTCAATTTCATTGGGTGCGACACGCACGTACGGGCCGTACCGTTCGTGGAGCTTGTGGATGGTGCTTGCTTCATCTCCGATATAAGCGTGATAATGGAGGAATATGCTAGTCAACTTGGGTAACAATGGTCCTGGAATGTGAGATAGCGGATGGAAGTAGACGCGATATATGGAACGAATGAACAGGAGCAGGAACGGTGCAAAGAATAAGGTCACTGTGGGGTAGGCTGCGATAGCGCTGATAAAGAAGCTTTGGAGCGCCATCGAGATGGTAATTGAGAGTAAGGCTACATTGAAGCTCTCGTGCTTATCATCTTGATTATATAGGTCCTGGTTGGTTGAGTCACCATCGCCGTTAGTGGGGTGGCTATCAACGGCGATCATGATCGCCGCCACCTTTGCGCCCGAACCCGAGGCCACAGTCTCATCTTCAACGTTTTCGCTAAAGCATCTTATCCTACGCTGTATCGCAGATTTTTTTGGGGGGACTATCCATAGATCTCTTTGGATTACGCTACTCAGCAACGTACAATGACGTCATGTATAACCACGAACGTACGCACGGGAAAAGATTAGAGAAAACGTAGGAAATGCTCGATTGCAGCGAGAGGCTTGTATAGTCGCTACAGTTATCAAGACCAAACGACGGGTAGATCACGGCAAAATGGTCGCTCTGATCATGTTACTGTCGATCTCCTTTCCTTTTGCCCTAGCATTAGACATCAGCCTAACTCCTCGACACTATGATTAGCCCTTAAAGCCAGCTCATGATAAGCGTATCAAGCATTAACACTTCCGTCTATATATTCGCGGCATGCAAGAGTTACGAAAGCATCGATGCTGCACTCGAGGATGGATACCGAAATGAATGTTTAGTTCCTGCTATTTACTGCTTGGTTGACATAGCATGAACGTGGGTCGTTATGCAGCAAGGTAAGAAGGCAAGAGAGCCACAAGACGTTTCAATGACCTAGAAAGTCCAATAATCCACACCCTCTTCGACCCCAGATTCGTCTGGCGCCAATGTGTTCATCCATTCGGGGATATCGCGCGGTGTTGACAGTATCTGGCTTCTCTTCCTAACGTGAAATTTAGACTTCAAGGACAACACCTGAATTTGTGTTAGCTTCATGAGAGGAACGGGAAGTACACAAACTACTTACTATCCACGTCGTTGTTGTAGACAATCTTGGTGTTATTGTTCTTGAGGTAGCAGTTGCTATCAACCCAAGTGACGGCAACACATCCTGGGAAGATGGCGCACTCATCCACACACTTTGTCATGGTATCAGTTGACTTGAGAGCAATGTCTCCGCCATAGTAGTCATAGTTGCATTCGGCGATGAACGACTTGCTGTTGGTAAGGTACCTACACTTGTCGTTGGTGGGGCAGTCGATCACCGTAGTGCACGTCGAAGAGCCAGGAGCTAGCTCTGGGTCGGTCGGGGCCTTGAGTTGTACGCCGGCGTTTACGTTGTTAGAGCTATGGAACATGTCAGAACAGTGTTAAGAAGTACCGATGCGCTAGCGATCGACCCACGAGATTCGGGCAGTTCCAACGGGCTTGCCAAGAAGGTAGCAGAAACCATCTTTCATATTGAATGCAACACAACCGGAACGTCGAGAGCAAGCATCTCCGCAGTCGACGAACGCATCGGCCTAAATTGATGTGAGTACTTCATCTGGACTTCGTTTCGATTTTAGTTCACCTGCGCAGCGTCAATGACGGGGCCGTTGTAGTCGGTTGCACAGCTGAGCTGGAATACAGCACCGTTGGTGGAGGTTGATACACAGCCGTTCCATCGAGGACATGTTGGTGTAGAGGGGCAGTTTCGCATCTGGCGAGGAACCAGTGTGGAAAGCGCAGCGGTGGCTGTGAGGAGTATTCCGTGCTACTTGAAATTCAGTACAGATTGCAAACTTGTGCACGTATGATCGAAGAACACCCTGTGACTGTCAAGAAAAACCATACAACTGGTTCAAACAAGACAGTCATTCATTTGGACGAAGTAATGTGCGTTGTAGCAGAAGCATACGACAGTTGCGACTTACCATTTTGGATAGTAGTGAGTGAAGGCTAGGTTGGTCTGGGAGGAAGGGAAGGAGGGAATGATGAAAGAAGAAGAGCTGCGTAGATGCCTTTGGATAAACTTGTCTCTCGTGGCTGAACCGTATAGTGATGTGGGCTTTGTGACGATGAAGGCGGGGTTTATGGAGTTGATACCATGGTTCGATGCCACCTATAGCAAATGACGGGTCTCCAAATCCGAAAGATAACAACAACCAAACCCCGACGTATTCCCTTGATTACAACGGTTGAAATTTTCGAAGAGATGAGACCATGGAGATCCACCATGCCACATTAACATGAGCCTAGGCCTTGGGTAATCTCATAAATGCAACAGTGCAGCCAACAGTTCTCATTTCTTTTCCATCGAGCCTCCATTGCTCCACGTACCAGTACCATACCATGTAATTGGCCTTGAATAGTCAAGCGTTCGCCCGTCTATGACATATGCCCAACGAAAGTACTCATTTATCCTTTTGTCAATTGGCCGATCCCATTTGAAGGAAGCCGCAACTAGCCCACCATCGTAGAACGTACGATCGCGCTCAACGTCGTTTACTAAAACACTTATACCATTGACTCCGATCGGGTGTACGTCATACGAAAATGTCGCAACGGTCCCCTCGGTATCGGACTCGATAACAGCATTCAGTATCTTGGGAACGACCGAGTTGAACTTTGCATCATCGCGAAGTGCTGCAGAAGTCTGCAGAACAGAGTCAAAGTCCCAACGCGCTATTCCGTTGACAAAGAGGCCCAATAGAATGCCTTGGTAGAGCAAGGATGGCCGTGTCTGAAGGCTGGTTCCGGGCAGCAGCAGCATCGCAAGAATGTAATGGTGGATTCTCAGATTGACACCTGGTATAATCAAGCATATTAAGATGCTGGTAACGAAAATTCCGTACAAGCCAAGGTATCGGAGCAGGCGTCCTTCGAGCCAGAAGTAGTATACTTGACCCACAATGATTACGGCCAGTACCACAATAATTGCGGCCAAGGCTATCTTCGCCCCCGGTTGTTGTTCCAGATCGTGTGCCGTAAGTCGCGATATAGGTATCCAATCAAAGGTGTAATTTGATAACGCTCCAATCCAGAATCCACCAAGCCAGAAGATTGCTTTCTCAAACTGAGCAGTCAGCCCAGACAAGGCTCGCTTAATGACAGTAGAGTACAACACTACTGCTACGAACATTGCCGGTAAAAGTCGTTTTGCGAACATGGATATGTGATCTGGCAGTACAGTGGTATTGTGATACGATGCCGACGGTGGATCAGAAAAAAAGCTCACATGGGCGAATATGAGAGTAAAGATTGGAAAGAAGATCTTTGGCGATGTGGAGAATATAGCAAGTACGGCAGTAAATAGAATCGAGATGGGAAGCAATGCTGATCGAGGATCAGAGATGGCCTGGAAGCTGTCATCGAAAGCCAAAGAAAAAGCTAGCGGAAAGTAGGAATCGAAAGGCAAGGATTCGATGCCGTGACGCTTGGTACTGGCAAAATTGTCATAGTTGCCAACGAGGGTTATACGACCAGCACCACCTTTCTGATCATCTACAATCCCAGCATGGATCGCTGAGCCACAGATGAAACTATCTCCACGATAAACTTCTGTGCCGATGACAAGAGGCCGATAATTTACTTCAAGCGGCCCAACAACATGCGGATTCAGGATCTGCACACCTCCACACTTTGCTGGACACTGGAAGGCGAAAGAATAGTCGCTGAAGGGCCGGCAATTGATTCCGTCGATACCGCATTCGTTCTTTCGTTTCCAGAGTGTATCTGTGCAGTCGAGGTTGAGCACGCTGTTACCGTCCCCATCTCGAAGCGGTAATTGGGCAGTCAGAAACCATATGAAAACCAGGAGCCACACGAGCAGCACGACAACGAGCGAAATAGGGTTGTTGAGCCTGTATGCTTCAAGCCACTGTACTGGGCGCGCTTGAACCGACGGGAAGATCGGCTGTATGGATTGGACGCGAGGCGGCTCTGGACTGCGCAAGAAACTCAAGAATGTGTGTCGACTGGCACGCGTAGGTGGCATATAGTCCTCAAAATCCAACTCTTCCCTTCCTAACAGGTGGGCTTCTTCATCCGTGTTTGCCGCGCCGGATACAGGGTCGCCCCTCTCCTCATCATGGTGGTCATCGTCTGATCCATTTTGTAAAGACATGAGCATAATCACCTCCGGCGCGTAATATATGCATAAGAAATATCGTGATGGTCATTATGGTCTGGGGCGAGATATTGAAGCATCAGTATTTTCTCTAAGCCTTATCGATAAAAGCATTCGTATCTACAACCTCGCGCTGGTGCCTCAATTTTCCACTGAGCACATTGTTGAATGATAACGTAGTAGCAGTGTTACTTCAGATATCAATCTCCTTAGTAGCACTTTTCAATTTATCGTTACACAGTCTGGTCTTACTTTAGACGCGCGTTGTGCACCTCCAACTATGCGTGACCCCGTTTCCTCAACACGCGTTCCTATTACCCTTTCACATAGAATGCTTACATTTAGTCGCTGAAACTCTGGTCCTTTCTTTTCCCCGTATTGCGAGGACAGGTCCATGACTGTGAGTTGAGGAATGAATCCAAATGTCTTCGACTCAGGGGCACAGACCAAGACCCTTCGGTGCTCTCGCATTTGTACCAGGCTGAACACGTCCCAAACGTCCCAAATCCAACGCTCGACGTGCGCACAAATTCTCGAACGCCGTACTGCCATCTAAGCACCCAATTGCTCACTGTAATGGATGTGCTTCAATCCTACCTCCCTCAATCAGAGGGTCTGCTACCCAAATGGCTTCTGATCGTACGTTTTGTTCTGCAACCTTACAATTGTCACCTTTACATCGTCTCTCCACCCAGTTGGGCCAGCTAACAATCTCCGCAGGTCTCTCTGATCTCCATCGGAAACAGTATCCAATGCTACTCCACGCTGTCCTTCACCTCGCGCGTCTACAACCCTACTCCAATTGACCCACCACCTACTACGCCAAAACACGTAACCGCTCTCTCTTCACGCACATTTGGGACATGGACCTTTTTGACGGGCGTGGTACGTTTCTACGCTGCCTACAACATCAACAACCCTAGTTTCTACCAATTGGCTATCGCCACTTATGCCGTAGCATGGGGACACTTCATGAGTGAATGGTTCGTGTTCGGGACGACAAGATGGGGAAAGCCGTTGGCTGGACCGGTGATGGTAGCGACTTCAAGTCTGATCTGGATGTTCATGCAGTGGAATTTCTACGTAAAGGCTTAGAGAGACAGGGGGGAGAACACTGGGTATTGATATAAAAGATGGTGATGTAATGTTAATCTATACACGGATGCCTTGATGCATGGAGTATTCTCACGACCTAGATCGAGGGCATGTCATGGTAGGATCGGGCATGAAGAGAACTCGAGTTCCCAACGCAAGCTACGTTGACTAGAACTCATCACGATCCAATACAAACAGCAATGGACTTTTTGACCCGCCTCGGTGGCTTGTTTGACCACTCGAGGACTTTCATTGATCGTAGCTGAAGAAACATACATGGCCCATGGGACTCCGATTCCTCAACCCTTGATGCCGAGTTTTGACGACCATATCGAAAACCATCACGCTCCGCCTCAACCAAGTTTCTTTCCGTTGTTGATCATGAACCGTTACACCATCCCTTTTCTATGCACTTAGAACTTGTTGAACTGCTTAGCAGCCTTTCCCTTTCGGGGGAGGACACGGAGAACGTTGAAACGGACGGTCTTGGAGAGGGGCCTGCACTGGCCAACGACGACCTGGTCACCGGGCTCAGCACGGAAAGCGGGAGAAACGTGTGCGGCGAGGTTCTTGTGGCGCTTCTCGTAACGGGAGTACTTGGGGATGAAGTGAAGGTATTCACGGCGGATGATCAAGGTGCCTGCACTGCGTTAGTCCCCATTGCCAAGCGTTTTCTTGTGGTGCTGGCCGAGCCCTGTGTGCGCTCCGGACCTGGGTATTCACGTACGGTGCATCTTGGTGGACATGACAGTTCCGGTCAGGATACGGCCACGGATGGAGACCATGCCGGTGAATGGGCACTTCTTGTCGATGTAGGTACCCTCAATGGCGGTCTTGGGGGTACGGAAACCCAGACCAACGTCCTTGTACCATCTCCTGTTGCGGGTGTTCTTGCGGGGTCCGCCGACCTTGTGGTTGAGGAAGATGTGAGGCTATCGCATCGCATTAGTACCGTGTGTGCTGGGAAATCGCGAAACGGGCGTCTAGTACCTGCTTCTGGAAAGCGCGCTCCGACTGGACACTATTTCGCAATCAGCATTTGTCGACAGTCTTGTTCGCGGGTTCGCACAACGTACGTGAGTTCGGTCGCCATGGTTGCGGGTCGGGTGGTATTGTCGAGCTTTCGATGTTGCTGGACACAATTTCCACTCTGACTTTCGCTTACGCTTAGCAAGTGTGGACGACAGGTTTCTCCGGTGCCGACGCCTAGCGTCGCGCTAGTCCCGCCAGCCTCGGCAGGGCCTAGAGCGAAGCCAGGCGAGAAGTGAGAAGACAGTCGCGACGACTGACAGAGCGTGCGAACTTGGGTGCTGCAGCCGCTTGCGTTTCTTCCTTGACCTCACCTCCCCAACCACCAACCTCTGGTCACCCTAGCATCCGCCCATCATGACAGCCATCCTCGAGCCGTTTGGTGTTCACATCGATGCGAGCAACTCCTTTGTGCAGGCTGCCGTTTATGGCTTCTTGCTTGTCGGCATTGCATCCTTCGCAGCACCCATTGTCAGCACTGTCCGGGTTCTCCTGAGCTTGTTCGTGCTCCCAGGAAAATCGGTATGCAGCCCTTCCACATGACTCTTCTACTTCCCCAGAGCATACCTAACCCCCGCCAGCTTAGCACCTTCGGACCCCGCGGTACCTGGGCACTCATCACTGGGGCTTCAGACGGTATTGGCAAGGAGTTCGCCCTCTCCCTTGCAGCAAAGGGCTACAACCTCATCCTCGTCTCGCGCACGCAATCGAAGCTCGACGCCCTCTCTGCCGACATCACCTCCAAGTATGGCCCCAAAATCGCCGTCAAGACGCTGGCCATGGACTTTGCGCTGAACAAGGATGCCGACTACAACAACATGAAGAAGCTCATCGAAGGATTGGATGTTAGCATACTGGTCAACAACGTCGGCTTGAGCCACAGCATCCCCGTGCCATTTGTCGAGACACCCAAGCAGGAAATGAACGACATCATCATGATTAACTGTATGGCTACGCTACGCGTCACGCAGCTTGTTACCCCCGGCATGATGTCTCGCAAGCGTGGCCTCGTCCTCACCATGGCATCCTTTGGCGGTTTCTTCCCCACGCCCCTCCTCGCAACCTACTCTGGCAGCAAGGCATTCCTACAACAGTGGTCCACCGCGCTTGCTTCTGAGCTTGAGCCCCATGGCGTATACGTTCAGTGCGTCCAATCCCACCTCGTCACCACCGCCATGTCCAAAATCCGTAAGACATCCGCCCTTGTGCCGAACCCCAAGCAGTTCGTAAACGCCACACTGAGCAAGATTGGAAGAAGTGGAGGTGCACAGGGTGTGGCTTTCACAAGTACGCCATACTGGAGTCACGGACTCATGCACTGGTTTCTTTCGCGCTTCTTGGGTGAGCGTTCGGATACTGTAGTCAAGGTGAACAGGGGCATGCACGAGAACATCCGGAAACGCGCGCTTCGGAAGGCTGAGAGGGACGCCAAGAAGCAATAAGATGGCGCACAGCTATCAACGTAGTACAACGTTGAACCCATTGGATATATTATCTACACTTGCCTATATGTGCGCCCATACAAAAAGTCCTTACCTTTGATTCCCATCACAATTCACCTCACACGAGCCGAAGAACGAAGCCGCTACGAAGCGACATGAGACGGCTCTCACCACCTTCCACCCCTCGTATGTCGATATAATGTATAAACGCACAAAGGAACAGTTCTTCGTCATTTTTAGTGGGCATTGATGGAAACTTGTGGATAGTACCTTAAGTACACTACGCATTCAAACAACCAAAAGCTTTGCGCCATGCTATAGCATCAAGGATATAATTACAACGCTTGCTCCGCCACTCAGAATAGAAGACTCCGCAACTGGGTTCATATAATCATAAGAAAATAGCCAACAACCCAAGCATTGCAACAAGATATGATGCCTAACGTCGTTTTCGCGCCTCTGACGGCATGCCTCTACGACGACTTGCCGTAAGCCTGGTCAACTTCCTTCTGGTATTGCTTCAAGATGCCCTTGCGGTTGAGCTTCTGTGCAGCAGTGGTGAGACCCTGATATGTTGTTAGCATGTTGTAGGTTTACTTGCGTGTCGCATTGGTACTTACGTTCTGTGGTGTCCATTCCTCGTCTGCCAATACAACACCCTCAATCATCTCGAAGGCAGCCAGGCCGCCCTTTTGACCGGCTTGCTGTAATTGCTTGAGCACAGCAGAGTTAATCTTCTTATCGTGAACTAGCTCCTCCAAAGAGTCGCCACTGACACCTTCTGCCGATGCAATCTTCTTGAGTTGCGGTTCGGTAGGCACGATAATAGCGACAGGCTTCTGACGGTCTTCCGCAGCATAGACACAGATGTTGGCAACAATGGGCGCTGAGCGGTAGACAGACTCGAGCTTCTCAAGCGCAATGTACTCTCCAGCGAGCGTCTTGACCAAGTTCTTCTTACGGTCGATGATGCGGATTTCACCGTTGGCATTAAACTCTCCGACGTCACCAGTCTTGAACCAGCCGTCGTCGGTAAACGCCTCCTTGGTCTCCTCAGGCATGTCCAAGTAACCGTCCACAACACCACCACCACGGATCCAGATCTCTCCCTGGGGTGGGTTGTTAGTGGAGAAGTAGCCGGCGTCTGCAAAGTCGACGAGCTTCATTTCGACTGAACCAGGCATTTCGCCGAGAGCATGCTCGTTCCAAGCCAAGGGGTCCATGAGCGCACCCATAGCGCAGGTTTCAGTCAGACCGTATCCGCTGATCATGGGCGTAATGGCGATAGAGATGAAGCGCTGGGTTTCCTTCGCGATGGGTCCACCACCGTTCATGCAAATTCGGAGCCTGCCACCGGTGGCTTCCTTGACCTTGTTGAAGACGATGGCGTCAAGAATACCACTGCCAGGTAGTCCGGAGCCAAGAAGAAAGCCCTTGGCAGCGTACGCACCCCAGAACATGTTACTCTTGACAGCGCCTCCTGCCTCAACCTTGTTGACGATGCCTTTCTTGATGGTTTCCCACACCTGAGGCACACCGACCATAACAGTCGGCTTCAGCTCACGGATGTCACCGGCACAGTTGCGCACCGACTGGTCTGAGAGCGTCCTGATGGTTCCGTAACCCATAGTACCGCCCCAGTAGAGTACGGCATTTTCAAAGACAAACTCGAGAATATGCGCGGCGGGAAGGTAGGTAATGAGAACATCGCCTGGTCCGAGGTACTTGCCAACGATGACGTCGACACCAGCAACTAGAAGCTGTCAGTAGGCTGTTAATGATTTTGAGGTATGTGACATACTAGCAGCAACGACGTTACGGTGCTTGATCATAACTCCCTTCGGGGTACCTGTAGATCCGGACGTGTACATGATGCAAGCCAGGTCGTCGGCCTTGGGTGGGATGGGTTCTGCAGGGCTCTGCTCGCCCATCTTGACCAGCTCGTCGAAGCTTATGACCTTCAAGTGCGGGTGGGCCTGGGTGAGGGTGTCGATGTCCTTCTGCTTGGGGTCGTTCTTGGTGCAGTACACGACGACTTGAACATCCTTGGCCTCCTTCATTGGGTTGACGAGCCTGGGCAGTAGCTCTGGGTCTGTGAACATGACCTTCGCGTTGGTCTGGAGCATGGAGTGCTTGAGACCCTCTTCTCCCAGTGTGTCGTATGCGGTAACAATGGCCATGGATTGGGAGATGGCGCCTGGAGTCATGGTTAGTTGTTGCTTTTTGCATACATACACGCGACTACTTACCATGTGCGGACGCAAGCCATTGCATGCTTGTAGCGGCGAACAGATGCAGCCTGTCCTGTGGGTTGAAGCCGAGCGACTTGAGTCCCGAGCCTACCGAGAGAGCCATCTTCTCAAACTCGACGAAGCTCTTGTACTTGTACGGGCTGAGCTCGAAGTACTGCCACTTCTTATCTACTTCCTGCTCCTTGCCATCGACCATCTTCTTGACCTTCTTCGTCTCCTCGTGTACGTTGACGATTTTGCGCGCACCGACTGCCTTTGCGTTTCCGAACTTGGCGGCTGAGTGTCGCAGAACGTCGTACAGTGTGGCTACGTTGTCGTGGGGCTTCATTATCAGGCCTTCTTTCGCGGCCAGGTTGCGGCGCGGGACTGTCTCCCCTTCTACCTTTTCTGCATTCGCAGCTTCGCACGTGTAGGGCCCCGACCGGTACATTTTGGCCTGGGGCATCAGCTTCTTGAGGTCTTGCGGCATCTTGGCGACTCTGGGGTGGGAGCTGTCCAGAGCGACAATCGTGTGTGTTGAGTGTGGGTATATGTGGGGGTATAGGGCAAAGGGTATCACAAAAAGTGCCAGCAGCAGCGAGAGGGTATAAGTAGAGTGTGTCGTCGCCAGCGGAGAATGGCGGATGTGATGAGGTTGGTGTGTTGGGGAGCTTATGCGCTATGTTATGCTCGTGTCGCTAAATCGACTTGCTTGGGCGGCCGAGCTTCTTAGGCAATGACCTCACTAAGCCACCGCAAGCTCTGGGCAACTGGGGCTAGCCGCTTCTCCACTTCTTTTCTGTCGAACGAGATGCGACTGAAGATCGACAACGCAGCACACATCGCAAGGTTTGCCAGGTCGTGTCAGCCTCCTGTCGTCCTGCCTGGACGTCGTTTGTGTGTCTGAAACCTGCTCGACGTCACCTGTCGTCCAAGTGCAGTTGCGCCCGTCTTCAGCTGGCCAAGCAAGCCAGAGACTCTTCCAAGCCGCGCAGCCTCCTTCTGACGCTGTATTTCGCTTGAGTGCCAACCTTCACCAGGCACAAGGCTCGTGCGCATACTCGCAACCCGCTGTCGCCTGAGCGTTGCCAAGATGCGGAGTCTCATCACGGAGATTCTGGCAACGGAACCTATCCTGGACCCTGAAGAAGGTATGTAAGACGCCCCTGGTGTCCTGGAATCTCACCATCGAATCACAACACTACGCTGGTCCTCGGCTGATCGTACTGCTCTTTCCTTGCGATTCGCTCCTACACATTTCTAATGTGGAAAATGTCGAAAAACAACAAAGTGGTCATCATCGATACATCACTCATCAAATCATGCAGAAGCCTTCGTCGTCTTCTCGCAAGATATCCCTTCTCAGTCACTCGGTTTCATCGATTCGCAGGACCCAACCCTAGAGATTACGGTGGCGGGCCATGATCTGGTCATTCATCACTCAAAGGGTCTCTTGACCTCAAATCGTAGCGAGGGGACTACTGGTGCTAGTAAGTTCTGCTGTGATGATCTCCGGGGTCATGCGTTGTCCCAGCCTTTCTCAGAACTCAGCTGAGTCTGGCTTTCCTTGGGAGTTCCCGCGAAAAAGCATGTCAGCTTCGTAGCTCTGTACGAAAGAGCTCGTTGCTTTTGAACTATACTATCGTGCAGTAGATAGGCCAGCGAATCCATGATAATTGTCGCCATTACGATACAACTGTTGCCTTTCGTTCCTTTTACGCCGACTAACACTAATGCAGTGGTATGGAAAGTCACACCCTTATTCGCAACATGGATCTCTTCCCCTACAAACTTCCTCTTCACAAATCAGTTGATCACGCCCAGCTCCACCATACTCGAGCTCGGCGCAGGTGTATCAGGCATCGTGGCGCTCTGCCTGGGTTCCCGAGTAGCAAGCTATACGGCCACCGATCAAGACTACGTGCTTAAACTGCTTCGGCAGAACATCGCCGAAAACCTCGGTACTGTGATACCAGTGAAGAAAAACAGTGGGAGGGGGAGTAAGAAACATCAGGGTCACTCAAAGAGTGGTGGTGGTGGTGGTGGTGGTGGCGGCGGTATCGACCGCATCACAACATTGGAGCTTGACTGGGAGACAGACGCCACTTTTCATCTCAACCCTGTGGATATGATCGTAGCGTGTGACTGTGTCTACAACGAAGCCCTCGTTGAGCCGCTCAATGCAACGTGTGCTGCACTATGTAGGCTGAAAGAGGGAAGTGGGAGCCCCACGCTATGTCTGATAGCGCAGCAGCTACGTAGTCCAGAAGTCTTTGAAACTTGGTTGAAAAGCTTTCATCGAAGTTTTCATGTCTGGCAGGTGCCTGATAGCATGCTAGGTGAGGGGTTGAAGGAGGGGAGTGGGTTCGTGGTGCACGTTGGCATTGTGAGGTGACCTGGGCGGCCTCGGGTAGAAGTGACGATGAACAGTCTCTTTATAAACATAAACTACCAGAACACTATAACGCCGACATGCCTTTTAAGCATGAAAACCCGCTTTTTGTAAAACCAGACAGCTCAAACGACGCTTATGCAGCCTTGCTAGGCTCAATATCCGAACTCGGTCGTCCCTCAACATCTGTGGCTCCCTTCCTGATCCTCGCCCACTCTTCCTTGTCCGCTGGCTCATCAACTTCATTCGCAGTCAACTCTGGTGTTTCTTCATCCTCAATCTCCTCTGGTAAGACAAGGTTGAGTATGACATTGACTAGAGCAACAACGGCAAAACCAGTCTCCAGAATCAAGACAATAGCGTTGTAGAAGCCCTGGAGTGCGTGGTTTGGTCCGTCGTATGTGAAAACATGATCAAACCAGTCGGGAACCATAGTGGCACCAAAACCCAGTGTGAATCCCGCAGTGAGAATGAAGCGGTTGCGGCGGGTAAAGGGCATGGTGCTTATAATTCTGATACCAGATACGGCTACAGCGCTGAAGAGGAAGGTCGTCATTCCGCCGAGAACTGCTGATGGGATAGCAACAAGGGCCGCAGCAAATTTAGCAAAAATCCCCATGATGATGAGCCAGAAGCAACACGCATAACCAGCTTTCCGGTTGGCACAACGGGTCAAAGCTATCACGCCATTGTTCTACAGATGTGGAGATGCGAAGTCAGTGTATGCCTCACATGCATTTCGTACAGTCATAACTTACCTGTGCGAAGGTAGACATAGGGGTAATAGTGCACAGGGCAGCAATCATACCATTCAGGCCATCAGCGAGGACACCACCTTGGATTCTGGAGTCGAACATTTCGCCGTCGACTTCGAGGCGCGAAACATCGCAGGTAGCGGTAATATCACCAATGGCTTCCATGGCGCAAACCATGTAAACCGCCAAGAGCGGGAGTACTATGGGCCCGTAGACGGAGAGCTTGAAGGTATTGACCCAGATGAAGGATACAGCAGGCGCCGCGTCAATGGTAGACTTGTCAAAGTAGCCGGTTGCACCAGCGATTATGCATCCGACGAGGAGTCCGATGACGACGGCAGTGGACTTCATGATGGGTGCGCCAAACCGCTCACAGATGATGATGGTGATGAAGACACTGAAACCAAGACCAATAAACTCAGCGCTACCCCAGGGAAGAGGATGAGGAGCGTTGATGTTGGGGCATAGCGCGAAGAGTCCAGATTCCGGGCGGGACTGACAGTCACCGGAGCCGCCGGCCCAGTTTTGGAGTCCAGTTTCGATGAGATGGACACCGATGAGCAGAACTGTAGGACCGGTAACTAGGGGTGGGAAAACCTTCTTGAGGATACGCGGGTTGGTAAAGGACATGCCAATTTCCAGCAACGCGCATACAGCACAAGTACCGAGAATAGCACCGTATCCATCAGGGCACGGTAGTCTTGTGCCATCAGCAGCAGTTGGGCAATATCCAGTCGCGTACATCTGGCTAAGCGCGCCAGTCGCCACGGGAATAGTCGCAAAAGATGTACCAACAACTGAAATTAGACCTGTACCGATGTAGTACGGGGTCTTCCAGATGTGGAAGCGCGTGATTTGAACCGAGGATAGGATTCCGCAGACTACTAGCGAAGTGGAAACAAGGTAGCGTTGTTGGTCCGAACTGAGATTGGCGGCGTTGGCAAGTATGATCGGTGGGGTTATGACACCTGCTAACATGGCGAGTGCATGCTGAAATCCGAGAAGGAGAGCCAGTAGTACTGGCATACGATCATTAAGGCCGAAAAAGGGCGCTGCTCTTCGCTCCTTCTTCATAAAAGGCAGGTTTGGCCGGAAGAGAAATCCGTAGTCGTAGGTGCCAACTAACCCATCTCTGTAAACGTTGTTAGAGGGTTACAGGCAAATCACAAAAGGAGGTCATACTTGGTCGTGAAGGCCTTCATGGCGCGCCTTGCTTGCTCTCCAAAGCTTCGCTTTGGCGTATGGTCGGGACCAATCATGTCGGCCATGGTTGCTCAGGCTCTGAACGCCAGGTGCGCGCGTTCCAACAGAAGCAGATGTGTAAATTTTAGGCCAACTCTTATATGTCTAGTCGTCGAACTTCCGATAAGGATGCGCTCGATGTTGAAGATCCCGATAAGATTGGCGAGGTGGCTGAAGATATCGAACTACACGACCAGTGGGAGGGTCGGATGGAACGTTTGGTCGGCTACGGGCTATCGCGTGCAGAATTGCTCACCACTAGGATGGCTCTTGAAAGACTCGAATCTCTCACTTGGAGTTTGACATGCGGGGAAGTGACGTGAAGATGGTGAAACCTTAGTCCAAGTGGGAACAGTCGATGTGTGGCAGAGTGACGGCTCAAACCGATGGAGCTGGCTCCTCATCTATATAGAACATGTGGAGAAGGAGTATTATCTCTCGCGCCAGTACTCACGATACACAATTGTTCATCGACAACGTCCTAGCCGTAGATTCAAGGCACTCACGGACCGCCAAAGATTGGAGCTGGCCGAAGATAGTCGTGAGCCGCCGGAAACAATTACTGTTCTCCACGGCAAACTCGTCGCTAAGGCGCGCATTTCGCAGTGGCAGAGGGGGCGACACCCGCGTATGTGCTAAAGCGATCGCCTGTACTGATAGGCAGGGAATACGTGATTGGTTGTGGACGCCTAGGAGTCCGCTTAGCGGGCGGTCCACTCCGACGATAGAGGGCAGGAGATATTGCGGGAGACGCCTCCCACACTGGAATCAAGTGAATGTGCATCTAGATCTAATGCCGAACGTCGTCAGAACATCCTGTTCGCCGGATACCGATGGTGCGGTGCTTTGCGCATTCATTCTGGGGGGGACTCGTGTTCTTGGAGACTGGCGTAACAGCCGGTGATCGGAGCCTCGCTGACAACCAGGCTGACACTTACCACAACAGACTCCTTGGGGACTGCATCAAAACTACTAACAGCTTCTTCGTTTCGTTCCAACAGCATACAATGTCAAGATTCTCCCACTATTTGGAGAGCGCAAGTTCATCTCGAGCAATCGTGCTGATATTCGCACACTTTGACCGCTGACCTCTGGCTGGCTGGATTCAGCTATCGTTAACAGACGGTACATGCCAAGGTAGCCCCAGATGACAGAAGCGGTACTATGTTGATGTGTTGGTATACTGCAAAGAGAGAGGAGAAGCATTCGTCTCATCGAGGAATAACCAACGGCAGACTTTGTCACAGATTGCGCCTTGGCAGAAGTCGAACAAGGCTACGCATTCAGGGTACCACAACCAACGTTCGCAAGAAGGGCTCGTCATAGCTCGCGCGTGCATACCAACAGTTTGCCTTCAGCCCTACCCGTTGAAGCGTTGGGACGACCACTGACCTCATGGCATAAACGTAAGACCACACTGGAGGGTGCAGCGGGTGTGACACAGAAGACCCACAGAGCCGAGGCAGATGAGCGTGCGTTGATTCGCAGACTGATGCATCGTGTTGAGTCGGCGATGGTGGGCGCGCGTCGAGGTTGATATGAACAAGTCGTCTGTATGGCTTGGAGACAGACAAAGCAGGTGTTGAGAAGCGCCATCCCAATCGAGAAGAGCTTGCGACCGGCCACCCGAGGTTCAAGCCGTGCCGGGGATTTTGCGCCAGCGGAAGAAGACCCTTCAAAGTCTCCAACGTTCTGCAGCATAGACGAATTTCTTCAAGCGCCATCGAGAGTCATGGACGAGCTCCACTATGCATCGGGAGACGAGCATTTTGCCACTGCTCGAAGTACGTCGTCGCAGCCAAGTTCCCCAGACTGGCTGGAGTTGGCGGGCCGCACCCTACGTAAGGCTGCAGAAGATATCGGTAGTGCGGACGCAGAGCGATATCAACAAACTTCTGAACGAGGGTGGTGTCAGCTTGAATCGGGCTCATCCTTTGAATGCAGGCGTGGCCAAGCGGGGCCTGAAGCGGAGAGGACAGGTAGCGAGCTAGCGATGACGAGACTTGTGGCATCACCACGGCGTGAGGTTCTATGCCCAGTAAGGCAATCCTTCTCGCCGGGATGCGCTGCCGAAGATTTGCACCAGACCGCTCTTTGTGATCATCTTCGCAGGACGAGGGCGAGAAGAAGCAACAGAGAGCTCTCAAGTGGATAGTGCGGCCGAGGGGCAGCGATTGCTAGAATCTGGGGAAGGTGGCGGCTTGGGATTGATGGATATTCTGCACGTCGCACCACGCACCGCCACCCAGGTCTGTTCTCGATGCCGAGATCAGCACGACCTTGACAGTTAGGCCCGAAATTTTCTCGCGCTGTTACAGCCAGCGCCGTCTTTTTGCCTGTGCGGGACCCTGAGACAGCGGTTAGTGTGCGGCGCTAGCCTTGGTATGACAAAAGTTACGGCGATTGCTGGTTCTCGAGCGACAATGCAAGGTCCCAGTCTTTCGCTTACACGCCCGCAGAGTGTTGGGACTCTGCAACCATCCCGCCGCCTTATTAACAGCGGCTGCCGTCTCTGCTTTCCCTCCCACCCGACATCTTTCGCTGTTCCTTCCCTCCCCCCTTCAACCTCGTCATTCACTTGAACGTGGTGAAGCTTTCCATCGTTGCCGTTGGAGCTTTGAACTCACACCCACCGGAGGCCAACCGGAGCTCAATCTTTTTTTGAGCCGCTAGTTGCTTCCAGTCGAATTTCTTCGACATCCCTCGCTTTCCCTACTACTACCTTTCCACCACACCCTCAGTATGCCTTCCCACCAGCCTACCGCCGGCATGATGGCCGTCGACCCCGACTACGTCAAGCAGCCGTCTTCCATGGCGAGCACCTCGGAGCCGAACCGCAACCCAAAGTACGACCCTAAGAAGCCACACATCACCGACACGCCCATCACCAAGGCCAACTGGTACAAGCACGTCAACTGGCTGAACGTAAGTTTGTTCGTAAACATGCACCCCGCAGCATTGGCTAACGTCGGACCCAGGTTACCTTCATCATCGGCATCCCTCTCGCTGGCTGCGTTGCCGCCTTCTGGACTCCTCTCAAATGGCAGACCGCCCTCTGGGCCGTCGTATACTACTTCTGGACTGGTCTCGGCATCACAGCTGGCTACCATCGCCTCTGGGCACACAAGTCCTACAACGCCTCTCTCCCACTCAGCGTCTTCCTTGCCCTTGTTGGCGGCGGTGCTGTTGAGGGTTCCATCCGCTGGTGGAGCCGCGACCACCGTGCCCACCACCGCTACACCGACACCAACAAGGACCCATACAGCGTCCGCAAGGGACTTCTCTACAGCCATCTTGGCTGGATGGTCATGAAGCAGAACCCCAAGCGTATTGGCCGCACCGACATCACCGACTTGAACGAGGACCCCGTCGTTGTCTGGCAGCACAAGCACTACATCAAGGTTGTCATCTTCATGGGTTTGATCTTCCCCTCGGCTGTCGCTGGTCTTCTCTGGAACGACTGGAAGGGTGGCTTCATCTACGCCGGTATCCTCCGCATCTTCTTCGTCCAGCAGGCTACCTTCTGCGTCAACTCGCTTGCCCACTGGCTCGGAGACCAGCCCTTTGACGACCGCAACAGCCCCAGGGACCACGTCATCACCGCCCTTGTTACTCTCGGCGAGGGTTACCACAACTTCCACCACGAGTTCCCCTCTGACTACCGTAACGCTATCGAGTGGCACCAGTACGACCCCACCAAGTGGTCCATCTGGCTGTGGAGCAAGCTCGGTCTCGCCTCCAACCTCAAGCAGTTCCGTGCCAACGAGATCGAGAAGGGTCGCGTCCAGCAGCTTCAGAAGAAGATTGACCAGAAGCGCGCCAAGCTCGACTGGGGTGTACCTCTTGAGCAGCTTCCTGTCATCGAGTGGGACGACTATGTTGAGCAGGCTAAGAACGGCCGTGGTCTGATTGCCGTCGCTGGTGTTGTACACGATGTTACCGACTTCATCAACGAGCACCCCGGAGGCAAGACTCTGATCAAGAGCGGCATTGGCAAGGACGCCACTGCTATGTTCAACGGCGGTGTCTACTTCCACTCCAACGCTGCTCACAACCTACTCTCTACCATGAGGGTGGGTGTCATTCGTGGTGGATGCGAGGTCGAGATCTGGAAGCGCGCCCAAAAGGAGAACAAGGAGGTCAACATCGTCAAGGACGAACAAGGCAACCCAATCATCCGGGCTGGTAACCAGGTTACCAAGGTCGCGCAGCCCATGCTCAGCGCCAGCGCGGCCTAAAGCATTGTCCTTTTCGATTTAGCGATTCCTGGCGTTTGGGATGCCTTTTCGTTTTGTGTAGGCATAATACTGTTTTCATTTCACAGCGTTCGCTAGCGAGCATCGTGGAGACGATGCTCAGCACGATTAGATGGCGTATGTTTGTAGCCTTTGATGAGCGCATGCTTTGAAAAGTGAGCTTTACGGCCTAGACCGAGAATGATATCCATTCACAATTTACCCTAAGATATTTATACGCTTGCCCTATTGTGATGTTATGTGGCTGGCCAGGGTGGGTTTTGTTTTTGTTCCTTCCACCTGTTCGTTTAACGCAAGTGACTGCCTTCTCCAATCGGCTGGTCCGTGCCTTACTGTCAACAGGTCTGTCTTCAACCTTCTTACTACGCAGGGCAGGCATCACTTCAAAATCATCACCGTTGTCACACTCTCATTGATGGCGTCCCAACAGACGGGGATTACTCCGCCACCAAAACGCCGCAAGCTTGATGACGATGCCTCGAACCAGGAAGTCGCGGAGCCTGCCGTTCACGCAAGTCTCAACAAGCCAATAAGCCCACCACTATCACGTCGCAAAAGTCCTGAGCCACCGTCGTTCACGCCGACTTGGAACTTCGATAGCATACCTGAACAAACATTGGCGTCGCGCCCGGCTGGACTAACCACGAATCAGCCACCAGATAACGAAAGTAGTCGCAAAGAGGAAACACGGTTTCTGCCTTCGCCTATACAACTGACCAAAATTGAGAAGCTGTCTGCACACCAGAATGTCGACGCTGTGAGTTTGTCAGATTTGTTGGGTGACCCTCTGATCAAAGAATGCTGGAACTTCAACTTTTTGTTTGATCTGGATTTTGTCATGTAAGTGCATGCTCAAGACAATTGCCACATGAGTTCCACTAATGGTGTCGTCTAGGCAGCACTTCGATAGCGATGTGAGGGATATGGTCAAAGTAAAGATCATACATGGCTTTTGGAAGCGGGTGAGAGATGCCCCGTATACACTCTATGTGAGACACACACTGACTTCGTAATACGGATCTTCTAGGATGATAGTAACAGAATTTCCTTGTTCGTGAGTTCCCTGACTCCGTGTCTAATTTGTAGATTTTAACGAAGACTTAGGAAACAGCAGAACAATATCCTAATATCGAGCTGCTGAGCGCATATATTCCAGATCCTTTTGGCACCCGTCAGTAACGCTCATGTACGAACCACGTGTGAGACATACACTGACTTCCTACACGCATATTCAGATCACTCAAAGATGCTTATCCTCTTCCGACATGACGATACTGCGCAGGTTGTCATTCATACAGCCAATATGATCTACCGCGACTGGGCCAATATGACACAGGCAGTGTGGAAGTCGCCATTGTTGCCTGTTTCAGTCAAGGCAGCAACTCCACAGATAGATCCTCTTGAGGTCCACCCTATTGGCTGCGGTGAACGCTTCAAAGTCGATTTACTGCAGTATCTTAGAGCATACGGGAAACGGTTGAATGGTCTGACTACACAACTCGCAGACTATGACTTTGCAAGTATCAGGGCAGCTTTCATCGGTAGTGCGCCATCACGACAGAAGCCTGCTGCAGCCAGTCCTTCGGTAACCTCATTTGGATGGCTAGGACTACGAGAAGTACTTTCTGGTATCCCCGTTTCGAGATCGAAAGACGACTCGCGCCCTCACATCGTTACCCAAATATCCTCCATAGCGACATTGGGTGCAACACCGACGTGGCTCTCGAACTTCCAATCAGTGCTTGCCCGTTGTTCGACAGCCAAAATTGTTATCTCGGAGAAACCCCCACCTTCTTTCACAAAGGCATCATCTTTCTTCGCCAAACGTGGGTCTAGCCCAGAAAAGTTGTCACCTAGATACAGTGTCATCTTCCCAACACCAGAAGAAATTCGCACCTCCCTTGATGGCTATGCGTCTGGTGGATCAATTCACTGGAAACTCCAATCAGCACAGCAACAAAAGCAGCTAGAGTACATGCATCCAACACTATGCCATTGGAAGCATGTATCTTCTGATGGTCTGCCGAAACGTCAGGCGCATCGTGGCCCCGCGGCACCACATATCAAGACCTACATACGCTTCGGCGACGAAGAGCATAGAACCATCGACTGGGCAATGGTGACGAGCGCCAACCTAAGCAAACAAGCATGGGGCGATGTAGTGAACAAGAAAGAAGAGGTCTGGATACAATCATGGGAAGCTGGTGTTGTTATCTGGCCTGGCCTATATGCTCAGACACAATCAGAAGAAGTCGCCGTGATCCCAGTGTTTGGAGCTGACACGCCTGAGCCTGCCGACCTTCCTGCCCTTAATTACAACGCAGAGATGGCAACAGAAGGAACGAAGTTGTTGGGGCCGGAGACTGTCGTAGGCTTCCGCATGCCGTACGATCTGCCGCTTCGTCCTTACAATGTTGAAGAGAAGCCTTGGTGTGCCACCATGCAATATCTGGAACCGGATAGGAATGGGCACGCTTGGGGCGGCTATGGGCGTTGATAACAGCACTATTGCAACCGCCGTGTAGAGTACGTGCAGATTCTTGGGCAATTTCGCTAGCAGCGTACTAGTACACTGACCATACGAGCACGTTGATGGAAGCATTTGTTGTCCTTGTACTTTCCAAGATTATATATAGCATAACACAGCCATGGTGATACTAAAGTCTCACGAGTGTCTCTCCGATCACCCGACGCTTATTTGTCGTGCTTGGCCAGTATCTCCTCGGCGGCCTTGACGTACTCGTCCTCGGCCTGCTTCTGCGTAGT
>Ga0058698_10000323_pt1 | contig 27968 bp, 34 predicted proteins | sample AgamicAsSfe_FD_67288 | JGI IMG/M metagenome (GOLD analysis project Ga0058698, IMG submission 67288) | Agave microbial communities from Guanajuato, Mexico - As.Sf.e | ecosystem: Host-associated > Plants > Phyllosphere > Phylloplane/Leaf | place: Guanajuato, Mexico | collected 2012-05-30
TTGCGCCCAAGATCGGTACGGGTTGATTTTTGCTCGAGCGTTGAATCCGCGGTAGCTGGTTTGGCGCATGGATGCCGAGCGTATGGCTCGAGGACCGAATCGTGCACCTATTGCATAGTCTGATGAATGCTGTTTTCAATATTCCAAGCATGACGGGGAGACAGCCTTACCACTGCGGTAGGTGGTTGCAGAATCGAAGGGAGCTCCAATGATTGCAACATCATATCTTTGCCGCGGCTTCGTCAAACAATGTGCATATTGTAAATTGGCAAATGTGATTTGACCAGAGAAACTCCACTTATTGGAGATTTAGTATTCGCATTTACTGCTTGGTGTTTATGTTTCGACGCGTTCGAGTGACTCACTTTCGAGCCCCATTTGGCCCACAGCTGTCTTTGATGTTCATGGGGCGTCAAATTCGATGCTTCACCAATGCACAAAGTTGGAACTAGGAGGAGCAGGTAAAAACTCCAAGGATGGACCATGCTGGGCGCGTCTGGTACAAAAATTATCCACAAGCGATGGTCGTGCTAGAGATGACTTCCGCTAGGTCCTCCAAAAGAGCTACCCAACGGTGTCAAGACTTCTGGCCACACTCTGTTGCGCAATGGCTTATCACGTGGATTCATCTTGCCTCGTGCAACGTCTTGAAAGTCGCGAGTTCTGTAGGCTGACGAAACGGGAGCTCGATTCCATCAACACTTTATACATCAGGAGTAGTCTGTCTGCCAATCAGACTGAGCTCTTGGGCAATCCAGCTCACTATCAAGTGCAGTCATTGCTCAAATGTGAGAAGAGTATATCAAATGGTTCAACCGATGACAGGAAAGAAATTGCAATGTTAGGCAAAAAATATATCAGGTTTATCTAAGGTATTGAGTCGACTTGGAAACACAAGCTTCTTCTTATCTCTGCTGCTGACAGTTGTCTTGTTGGATATCGGATGCAATGAAGCACTCAACATCATAGAGGCTTATAGATCTTCCCATTGTTCCATCGTCAGGGTTTTCTTGAGAGATGAGAGCGACGCTTTCGGAGAAAAGATGGCAGGTCCCCGACCAAGGATCAAAGCTGAAAGACTGACAATTAGTGTCCACCATGCATTTGGGAGCGCAGTTAGACAGTGAGTAACCATCAGTTTGGCCATAGTGTGCTTTCTGAGCGGCATTGGCACCTATTGTTGACTCGCCACACGAAGCATCAGCGGGCGGTGAGGGGGACAGCATGTTACATCCAAGGGCGGTGGGTTTGTCCGTGTACATGTAGCAGCCGACGTCGGTGTAGTATTGGCCATCCCATGCGGACCAGTCTGTGATAGGGGAGAGATAACTCTCGACTGGCGCAGAATACAGCGTGCATGTGTTTGGATAGTGTTGGAGACGCGACGAGAAGCTTTGGCATCCACTCGTACTGAGACATGCTTGAACACAGTCGCCATTGTAGCTAACAGATTGGGTCGACAGAATGGCGGAGGCGGGGGCGTTCTGACTGGGCTGATTGCATGTATTAGTGGTTCCATACTGGAAAGCAATACATCCAAAGGCTCCAGGGTATCTTGGCGCCGGACATGTGCCAAAGCTCTTGGCGCGGTTCAGAGCATAAGAATAGCTATAGCTCACAGAATATCTGTCGGAGCCACGATATTGACCCTGAAGACAAGAGCGTTAGTCTGAGGATCCCTTGTAGATAACTGTGATGCGTACATAATTGGTAGAGTAGGACGGGGCCCAAGTCTGGGTGTACATCGAACAGTACAGACCCTGCGGCACACCATTCTTGGACAGAACATATCCATTCACAAAGGCCTACGACAATTAGCAACAGCGCACCATTGAGTATGCAAATGCAGCTTACGCAAGTCTGGTAAGTGCCATCACTCTTGGGGTGGGCTTTGTTGTAGGCAGTCTGCGCATTGCAAGCGGTCGTGCAAGATTCCATGTTCAATGACTGAGATTGAGAGAAGGGGTAGAACTTGCTACCCATAAAGGTATTGCGACCATTTGAATCGAGAGGTGCATTAATGGCACCGCCCAGTTGAGTGGGACCTGTAAAGCCGGGCACACTTGCGGGAGCGACCACTTTGTTGTAAGCTGTGGCAACATTGTCAGTCTGGCATCTGTGATGGACGAGCCGATGGTGCAGGACGTACCATTCGATGCTGCGATAACGACCTGGAACGAGGCTCGTGTTTCGCCAAAGTTGGTTGCTTGCTCAGCACTGACAGGGGCTCCCCAGAGGGTACACTGAGCTGGATTAGTAAAAGTTCGGTGCTGGGTTTCGATGCATCTCACCTTGAAGTTTGTCGTGCTAGGTGGATTGGGACACTTTACAGTGTTGGGATCCAGAGTAGGGTCGCGCTCGACGTACCTATCGTGAGTCAGCAAGTGTTTCTGCAGTCATCGATCTGAGGACTCTCACATATTGAATGCGACACAGCCCGCGTTCTGGTCGCACAAGGACTGGCAACCGGCAACATCGTAGCTGTTGAGGGTCCACAGACCCATGTATGCACTGGCGCTCAGCGAGGCCGATCCATTACTGAGAGCGAGAGAATATCCATAGGGAGTGGCGGCTTTTGTGCTGTAGCTCTTGCTCAGAGTCAACGAAAGTCGTGAGGGAAATCTCAGTCTGACTAAGACGTACCCAAAGGTTTGTGTTGGACAAGAAGGCACTGGCTGTATCAGGGCTAGCCACTGGACCTTTGCCGGCAGGCTGTTTGGCACAATTGCCATCCCTTTTCTCGAGATCACGCTTTGCTGTGTTCTGGGAATCGTCGCTGGCTGGGGCGGCGGGTGCAGAGCTCACTGCGGCTGCGGCAAGCGAAGTTTGCACCTCGATATTGGCGACACTGGCGGTTTGAGATGCGACGGCTACAGCAGGTGTCACGATGACCGGGTCATCAGCGGCATCAACAATATCGAACTGTATGTCTTGTGGTCGAGGAGCGGCGCTGGCAATTGCCACGAAGACCGGCAGGAACTGAAGATAACGCATGGTTGGCTTTGATAGACAAGCACTTTCTTGGGCCAGCAAGATCGAGAGTCAGTTGGCGAGCAGTCGAGATTGACGGTAGTATATATATCTTGTCTTGCTAGGCACCTCTCGGCCATGCCGATACTGCGTCCCGTATCGCAGCAGCATTTCCGTGGCGGAACGCGATAGGGTTATTGTCCAAAGCTTTAAACCTCAGACAAATGCGCTTGGTTCAGAGGACCAGGCCCTCTTCTCTCAGATATCATGTTGTCGGCGAAAAAGGGGCGGAAGGTCAGCTGCAAGCCACAACCAGATTTAGGTACGACTTCTCAGCTGCCAAGCCTCGTGCTGAGATCTCTGCCCTTCGCACCTTTTCTAGGCTTCCGGAACCCTTGGATGATACAGAGATGTGGTGAAATATATCTGGTGGCTTCTGCGGCTGGAATTGTTCTAGAAACGCCGAATGGTTCGATGTTGGCTGGCCCTGCGCAGGAGGACTGGAAGGGGGAGTGTTGGTTCCTGGCGCTGTCAAAAAGCTTCCGCAACCCCGCTCCGCTTGCGAATGCCGACCTACTACCGACAACCTCAACACCCGGAATTCTGACTTTTTGCGATCTATCGATCGCTTGTTTATAGCGAAATCGCTACTCGAAAGACACAATGGATGATCGGTTGTCAAGGACGTATTATTACCCAAGCAGCATCCCGAATGGTGCTCCGGCATGCTTCGCAAAAACATCAAGAGTGTTTCAACAGCGATATCTATTCCCAATGCTATGTGGACTAGAGAAGTCTTTTGTAGGAGTCGCCAGATAGAGTGTGTTCATCGATCATGGGATGGATCTCTGACAACCTTACAGCGAATGATTGTAGCTATTCGATTATATTGGATCCGACAGCTATCTGTAAGAACGCCGACTTCTTAACCTCTTCCAAAGTAGAAGACTAAACTTCGTCGTTACAGAAATCATCACATATCATCAAGACAAGGGTTATACACTCTATAATAAAGGCTCTACCACAGTGAAGCAGAGAAGTGTGGCATGGATCCGCAATCGTTCTAGTGTAAAAAGGCCGGCCAACCGTACTTTCTCGTATCCAACAAGCACTGTCTTGAAGACATGACATGCGGTGGCGGAGCGCATTCACAGACAAGCTCAACACAGTACCTCTCGAACCTCATCTTGACAACTTCCACTTTCAGAAAGTGGATCTACTCTAGGGTATGGATCACGATAGAATCCTTCGCACAGCACATCGGCTACCCTTCTCGGAAAGGGGGTCAGAAATACGGTTGAGGTGCCAGTACAGATGAGTTTTAGGGCTCCATCAACGGTGGTTTCAAGGGTTGAGGAAGACTTCCTCACCACGAATCATCACATATCAGTTGAAGCACATCGGCGAGGTGGAAGTCACAAGAAAATCCGGTCATGTATCCATGGCGTATCTACTTATTCAGTCGGGCCCCGATTGACTAGGATCCTTCATAAGGTATCAAACGACGAGCCTTCAAAAGGCATGGAATGGCAAGCCTGCACAAGGCATTGAAAAAAGAAAGACCTTCAAGAGGCCAGAAAAACTGACGCCTTCACCAGGTGTCGGAACGATGTACCTTCACAAGGCATTGAGAACTGAGCCTGACAAGACTTCATAGGATATGGCCTTCAAGAGGCGCCACAAGGTACGAGCGGGGAAGGTGAAAAGTCTGAACAGTCGGCATTTCGGAGATGCCCTCAGATGGAGGACGACAGCACTCCTCAATCCACTCCGCGCTCACGACCGTCGGGCGACCAAGAACGGTCTTCTGCCACATTCCAAGGTATTGGATTGTCATACAACACATCCCATAGTGAGATAGAAGCATAGCGATCAGGCCCGAGAGCATAGCGATCCCCGTGACGCTCTTTAGTATCGGTAGGACGGGTAGGGGCAGTGGCGGTGGTGGCGGAGGTGTCCGTGGAGGCAGGTGCGGATGAGGAGACGGAGGCGGCAGGGTAGAGAAGAGGGGGACAGTCAATCGTCGAGACGATGGCGCTGAACCCAAACCTGGCGCTGCACGGAGGGGGAGTCCCAGCGGAGACGAAGGCGAAGGTAAAGCCAGCAGCGGAGACGACAGGATCGACAGGAGGAAGGTCGACTGACATGATGGAGCTGTACTTAAGCTTAGCGCTTGACTGCATCTCCTCGTCCATGCTCTCGTCGTCTTTCTCTTGCTCCTGTTTGGCCTTCTTGGCCTGCAGGAATTGCTGCCAGGTCGTGGTCAATACCACCGGCTCCAAGTATGCGCCCTTTTGCGCGATGTAATCTTCCTGTTCTTGTCTGGTATAGGTCAAGTTGGGAATGGCTTGCTGTCGCCAGAGCTCCATGACTCGACCGACGCGACGCTGGAGGTTGTTAGTGGACAAACCTGTGTTCATGGCCTGTAGCCACATCATCATCGTCTCAACACTGGTTCTCAGCGGGTGAGGCGCCTCTACTTGGTCCCACAGCCAGTCGACAATGTCTTGTGGCTCAATGGGTGCTTCGTACCCGGCACCCAGTTGCGCCTCTAGTTCTTTTACCTTTTGCTGGAGCTGCTTCTTTGTGGGCATCTTGTCGGTATAGATGGTGTGCTTGTGTTTTGGGGAGGGATGAGAAGGGTTCGTTGATAAAGAAAGAGGTAAGTGCGAGGAAAGAAAAAGACGTGCGCGAAAGAAGGATTGAAGAGTGGTCGTGGCTGCAGCTTGTAAGTGAACAGAAAACTCATAGCACTCGCCGGCCGCTGCTTGCGTTCCTTCACTTTTGCGAAACCAACTTGAACTAGAACAAACATAGCTTCGAACAAATTTTTTACAAATACCATCGATACCAGTCAATTGTCTTGATCATGCCTGTGGTTTACTAAGTCGTTGTCGTTTCTCTCTCCCTCATGGCCCGACATTATCTACTTTCCAAGCTTTCCGTTCTTTGGATTTTGGAGTGTGTGCAGTTGGAGCCAGTCTTGGACGATATTGAGATGTTTAAAAATTCAGACGAGCAGAAGTCAGACACATAGCGTGTTTCCGTCGCAGGTCACTACTTCAGATTTGGACCAATATAGATCAATATCGCTATGTCTGTAGAGTATTGTATAACCGGCTTCCGGAAGCCAGTACCGAAGCAGCCAAATACCTCAGTGCATCGGTTTCGGGCAAGTCTCTTCCAAGGGATATTCACCCAACCCGTCGAAACAACTCGTGGGTGTCCACTTTCAATACGAGCACAATCAAAGCATTAAACACGCATGAATGATGGGTTCATATCTCTCCGACATCACGATATCAGGGGCAAGTCACGCTGTTTGCTCGCGGTACTCAGCGGCTGATCCATGGATCCCATGATACCTGGTTGTATTAGTCTCTGTCCAAGATGAGTGTAGATATTCGCGGAATATCAAAGTGCAGTTTGTGCAATGTACCACCGAACGGGTGAGGCCAAGCGCGACGTGAAAGCGTATTTCTATGATACCGCAGTTGAGCGCCGGATATGCGGATCGAGTAGTTTCCACGGGGCGGAGTGAACCTAGCCATTCAATAGATCATCAGAGACAAGAAAGTCCAAAGTATCTAAGCCAGTCATGCCGAAGAGAAACGTGTCACTGGGATCGTCCGGCAACGTTGTCATCGGCGCAGCAGACTGCAAATCAAATGGAAGAGTAAACGCTTGACCTTCACCTACAGCTGCAAGTTGTCCATGTGCAGCAGACAGATGTCCTGGGTTAAGACTGCTCCCAGGATTTGCGAAGTCTTGCGTTACGCTAAAGACAGTATCGGCCGGTGCCGCAAATGCTCCCTCCTGATTCGTGCTCGGGTTTATAGAGCCACTAAGGACATTTTGAATCCAATTCTGGTAAGCGTCAACTTCACGACTGCCGTTACATCCATCTTGGTCGTTCGTTGGAGGCAGCATGCACTTTTCGATCACCTGATTGGCGATTGCACGAAGCTCTTCAACATATTGAATGCCCAATTTGGCACGTTGATTCTCCGTAGCCAAGTATCTCAGACAAGAGAAACCGGTGTCGACGGACAGAGAATTCGTCCTGTTGCCACGACGCATGGACTCAAGAAGCAAGATTACAGTTGCGATACTGCAACCTTAGAAATCAGTGAAAGAGAATATACCGAGACTCTCCGTCTGTTGTAGTGTTTCGAAAAGGCCGATGATAGATCTTGCTGCATCAACACAGTTCTCAGCAAGTCTTTCCAGCGGTTCACACTCGAACGAGTTCTGCTCGTCTACCTTCCCGAACAGGATCTTCAGGTCGCGGCGTAAGAGGTAGAGCAACGCAGAGCGACACAACAATATCGAAGCGAAGTGGAAGTTCAGATGCAGATGAACCACCGTGCGAAATCCTTTGCCGAATGGACGCAAACTACCGAACTTCAAATTGGAGGGTAGGTTTGTCTTCCACGTCGTGAGGTCCTGTTGCCGCTGTTCTATCCTTTGGAGATTCTCACTCCTTGTCGTGGTGTTTGGTGCCGTACTGATGACGATGGAGTCCATGATCAGCACAAGTCTAGCGTTGGCGACCTGGTGACTGACATTGTCGAAGTACTGAAGGTCGTCCAGAGGTGGAACAGCTTGAGGAAAAGGTGTACGTATCTCACTAGTCGCGATCGAGGCTGGGCGACCAAGCTTGATACTCACCGTTCGGTCGAGGCTGAACAGAGACCACCATAGGCGACGTTTAATCTCAGAACCCTGACAATAGTCTTTGGCATCGGCCTTTTGCCGATGCAGATCAAGTGAGATGGCAATCCTGAGAGCATGGTTCAGGAAAAGGTAGCCTTTATCATACACGTGTTCAGGCAGAAGATATATCGCTGTGAGCAGGCAAGTCTGCATCGCTCGGATCGAACATTCGAATGTAGCCATCGGTAGCAAGCGACTGGCAACACTGTAGAAGTACCTGCCTGGACAGCTCGAGGTTCCCGGATTCCATGCTGTTGACGTTTTTGTCTTAAGGTTGGCAAATTGACTTCCTAGAGCAAAGACCATAAGTACGAGGCAGAGGAATATACCGTCCTCTCGCAGCCGGGATGAGTCATCCAGGTAGACCTCGTCAAGTTGTCTTTGGAAATCATGCTGATCGAAATAGAAGAAGCTGTCTGTAGCTAGCTCGTAACAGCACGAACTCAGGAAATCTGCAACCGACTTTGGAGGGAACTGTTTCAATATCTCCCGGAATTGACCATCATCTTTACTGTTGATTCGTCCCGCGTTGTGAGGTGCTTCTTGTCGAGTCGAAACAGCTCCTCCGTACATAGCTTCCCGGACACGCGACAGAAGTTGGGACAGGTGTTCTTCTGCAGATGCTGGATGTGGCTGAGCTTCATCCGAAGGCGATTCCTGGATTGTGGGAAAGGGCGATTGTTCCTGCTCAGTATGCCCGACAGTTGCTGGACTGGTTTGTTCATCGATGGAAACCATGCCGTGCTCAAACACGGGACTGGCTATATTGGCACTTTCGCCAATCTCGAAGGAACAGTCAAGGGACTTGTGCTGACATCGGGTACATTGTCTTCCTGCAGAGCTCACTAAAGCGCATTTGCTTTTGCTTCGCTGACAGTTTTGACCTTTCTCTAGTAAGTCATGTATATTGTAGTAAGTGCAGTCGGCATCTTGTGCTCACATGCACGTGGTGCTCGTAGTCGCTCATCCATCGGCACCCGGGGTCGTTGCCGTCCCGGCTTTGTGACTCGACCATGCTGTGACATTAGATGATGTTCGTCGCGCAAGAGATTGATATAATCACGATTCCATCAGATGAATTGAAATTTGGAACTACATGGTCTATGAGGTAATTGAGATTGTGTTTACAGATAGAGTTGCGACTGTGATAACATCACGGTCATGATATCTGTCATGACGCAGATTTCTGTCATCCTTGGCTCTCTGCGCATCCACGCACCGTTGCCGGTGACCAGAAACCTTATATTTCACGACACTCGGTCAGAGTTTCCAATTGCGGTCGAATCTCAAGGTTGATTTAACCAGTACTGAATACGCAAGTGTTCGGGTACCTAACATTTTATCTGCGACTTGGACCAGGATAACTCCGCTTCGGGCTTCCCAACGTCAATAATCACGCTGTATCATCCTACCAGGAGTACCGGAACGCTTTATCTTGTTTGTCCGTCAAGTCCACGCCGGCAAGGGGCTCCTCAGTTTGCATCGACTCTGACACCACTCCTGCTGCATCCCGCTTTTGGTTTTCCCTTCTGCAAAGCACCCACCAAGCCCCAGTCGTGGCCACGAGCAGGAACCAGGTGACGATGGCTGTGATGACTCCTGAGAAGTACCGAGGAGAATGTTTCCAAAGCTGCGGTGAAGCGATACATCCAGCACAGTAACCGATGAAAAATACAGCGTTGGCCACACTGCGTTTGGTGTTTCCCTTGATGTTCGATGCACTCAGACTCAGTAGCATCGACCACGGCGCGGTGATACATGATGCCTGAACTGGTTAGTATAGTGTATGAGAGACTCGGCATACGGCAAAAAACTTACAAACCAAGATGATACTACCACGCCCCAGCCAGCTGAAGCAGGCAACTTGAGTAGCAGGAAACATCCTACCAGGGGCGGAATGCATAGGATCATCGCGATGGCGCATCTGTTGCGGGGAAAGAAGCTGTACATCAGAACTCCGATCCAGATCATGAGTAGTTGAACTGCGCCAGAAGGTGCAGTATACAACAAAGTCTCATGACGAGTGTAGCCAAGGCTCTTGATGATCAGAGATGCGAACTATGGAATGAGTAAGTATGGTCCAGGAAATGGTCAAGATGTACTGACTGTCAACACTGGAGACTGCATCGTCACCAATAGACCGAAGCAGAAGATCAAGAAGACCTTCGGATCCAGAAGAGCTTCCGAAAGTTGGGCTGTTGAGAAATTCGTATGGTCCCCTCCTTCGTGAGATCTTGCCATGCGTGCAGCGACCACTTCCTTTTCTCTCTGGTTGAGGAACCATGCGCCAGCGGGATTGCTAGGCATTGCGAAGAAGAAAACGATTCCAATCGCGGCGGTCATGGCACCGCAGACGACGAACATCACTCTCCATGGAGCGATGGTGAGGTGTTGGCTCTCTGCGATACCGAACATGAGCAATGATCCGACGACTTGAGCTATGGCGTTCATTGAGATCCAGAGTCTAACATGTTGTCAGCAGCAATCTTTGAGCGTCGTCCGGAGTTGACTCACGCTGTTCTCAAGGCGTGCTCATCTTTCTTGTACCAGTAAGACGTGATTGAAACGAACGCAGGACTGACAGCTCCCTCACTGAAGCCAAGCAGGAAACGCACGGTAGCGAAGCCTGTGAAATTCTTTGGCGCTGCCAGGCACATACAGATGCCACCCCATATAATGCTGATACAGCCATACGTCAGTGGTTTGGACCTTCAAGACGAGTGATGAACTCACATTGTGACTCCGACCAGTTTCGTCAGACGCAACCTGCTCATGAGATAGATGAATGGATACTCAGAAACCAATTGACCTAGTCTGCGTTAGCTTGTTCAGTGATGGTGCTGGCTGAGACACTCACCGATGTAGAAAATGCTCGAGCACCACGAGTATTGAGATGCATCCATCTTCAGATCTGTGATCAGGCCTGCTACCGATGCATAGCTCAAACTCTGCTTGTCGAGATACTGGCAGAAGAAGACAAAGCACATCTGTCGCTCTGTTAGATCCAAGCCTAGAGGTAGCGATGCGATATTTCGGTTTACCAAAGGAAGGACGACGCAATCAATCTTCCGGACAACCCTTCTCTCCTCTTCGGCTGTGTAGGATGCATCGAGCGGGACTTGTTCGCCTAAGGCGGATGTCACCTTTGGTTCCAGAGCTAGCTCAGACTTGTCCATCGAGTGACGAGGTATCGCTGTGTGGGGGTTGACTTGAGGCATGTCGTGAAGCCGACGAGAAGATTGAGGTCTCGACGAGCTTTCCAGCGATCTGAAGGTTGATATTTGAGCTTGCTCTTGTGAGCGCCATGATTGCACACTCGTATCTATGGTTTCGATTCTGATAGGGTGTCAGGCGTGGTGAGGGGAACTCGTGGAGCTGCAACGGTCGGCGGAGATAGCTGACGGCCCGCTGTCAATCGGGTAGCGGCAAGCGTCCGCATCCGCAGCACTTTCCCCGCCCGCTATCGAGACATTGGCCGTGGTTGCCCGCCGTTCACCATGATAAGCAACATACATTTTCATCATTCTACTATGGATCCATTCAAGATTCGAGCTTCCTTTCTCTTCTCCAAACACTTCCGCCATGACTAACAAAACCCAAAGAATCAAGCCGTGGCAGCTCCCTCCGCACAAGACTTACATCTTCCGAAATGCGAACATCGTCGACAGTGAGAAGGGGACGATTCGTAAAGGATGTGACGTACAAGTGAGCGACGGCACTATTGACAAGATCGAGGAAGGTCAAATCCGCGAGACACATGGAGCAATGGTTGTTGACCTCGCAGGTCGCTATCTCTGCCCAGGCTTGATTGATGCCCACGTTCATCTCATGGCTGTGCCTGGATTCGAGGATCTGAGCAAAGCTTTCGGTAATCCATTCGCCGTATCCGCCTTCCGACAGCCGTATGTATGTCAGCAAATGCTCTCTCGCGGCTTCACAAGTGTTCGGGATTGTGGAGGCGCATCATATGCATTGAAAGATGCAATTGAGGATGGTGTCTTCCCAGGACCTCGACTTTTCCTGTCTGTGCATGCGCTATCACAGACTGGTGGCCATGCAGATATACGCGTAAGTCCATTGACATCTAACGTAACAGTCAACATGCTGATGATGACAGGGGCCTCATAATCATGAACAATGCTGTGGTGGTGCAAACGGAGACCTTGGACGAATCTGCGATGGAGTCGAAGATTGTATCAAAGCAACCAGAGAGCAGATCAGGACTGGAGCAGACTTCATCAAAATTATGGCTGGTGGAGGTGTCACGACGCCCACTGATAAGTTGGAGTGGGTCCAGTTCACAGCTGAGGAGGTCAAAGCAATCGTCACAGTGGCAGGAAATGCTGACCTACGGGTTCGTCCGGAATATCATCCCTTTGACTTTCTTATGTACTGGCGCTGACACGTACCAGGTGACGGCACACGCGTACACTCCCAAGTCGATCAGGCATGCCATCGAGAACGGCTGCATGGGCATCGAACATGGCAATTTTCTGGACAAACCCACCGCTGAGCTCATGGCCGAAAAGGGAGCATTTCTGACGCCAACACTTGTCACATACGCCGAGATGAACGACTGGCCTGGCTATCTACCTCCCGAGAGCGCCAAAAAGAACAGCGTGGTTCTAGAAGCAGGAATCAAGTCTTTGAAGATCGCATCAGAAGCTGGTGTGACTATTTGCTTTGGCACTGATCTTCTGGGTCCTTTGGGCAGTGCCCAGACACGAGAGTTCAGTATCAGATCTGAGGTCCTTTCTCCAGCGCATCTGCTTCAAACCGCGACTGTCAATCCTGCGCGTATGCTACGCTGTGAGGATAAGCTGGGTCAAATCAAGCCTGGGTTTGTTGCCGATCTTCTCATACTCAATTCGAACCCGCTGGATAATATTACTATCCTCGACAGACCTGATGAACATTTGCTCGCAGTCTTGAAGGAAGGGAGAGTGTATCATAGTCGCTGGTCGAAGCTAACTGTCGATTCACCACCGGCAAACCCCTTGATAGAGTAAATCCTTTTGCGAATCTGACTGACAAATGGAACTGAAATGTACTCCCTACCACTTGCGATAGATCGAGATCACATATACGATGCATCAACATCACGTCGTCATGGCACAGGGCGTAAAGTCTGGCTTTGTGATGCATTTAATCGCTGTTGCAACATCTGTGCTGTGTCTGAGTGTATAGCCATGGAGCTCCATCCTCAAGCACTCTCAATACAACTCCAAGTGAGCATTCGAGGATTCTTGTGTTCAGCATTGCTTGGTCGGACTTCGTCCCGATGGACTGCTGCAATTGAGGATCGTCTGAATTTGTGATCAGTATGACTGACGGGCGTAAGAGGCAATGATCGTGTTGTGGGCTTACATGATCAAGCAGAGTTGCCGTTTCCAAGCTGAGATTCAGGGGCAGCATCGTCGCTCTCCTTCTTCTGATCGTGGGTAATGTCGCGCTTCATGGCGTCTCCTGTCTGAGGCTGCTGTGCGTCCGGTCAGTACTGATGTCGCTCACTATCTACGTTTAACGGGATGGCTTACCTTCTTGTCGACGGACTTGTTCTTGTTGCTGTTCGTGGCAGGGGGATCCTTGCGATCAGGGGCATCATCATCGTCCTACGCGACACAGTCAGTATAGATAATGTCAACGGTGCTGGTACGCAAGTGACCCACGGCCTTGCTGAGCACATCGGTAACGATGCGGTGGACTTCGTAGTCCCGAACCTCGTCATCGACCATCTCGGTCTCCTTCTCGATCTCTTGAGCCTTCTCAGATCTGTGTCTCAAGAACTCCTCTTTGGACCCCTGGTAGCCTGCAATGGTCTTCTCTTTGGTTGGCATGACCTATAAGATCGTTAAAACAGTTCTATGAATGGATAATGGATGACGTTGCTTACCATTATAGCGATGATTAGTTCCGAGGATGTTGACGGTTGGTGAGGTCGCGTCGATCGCTTTGGATGTGGGAGAAGGAGAGCAGCAGGAAAAGGAGCAGCTGCGAATATATATACTGTGCACTCTCACACGACCCGACCGAAAAATCCATGCATGAAAATCAGGTTTTGGGCTCACTTAGATCGAAAGGCATCTCGACGTGTGATAGTCCGGATTGGCGACAATAGAGGCATATATATCACGGTTCAGTATGAGAGATAGTCACAATGCACGTCGAGTCCGTTTCCACGATCCAGTGTGAAAGTGACATATAGTTACGGCACCCTGTTCTCATGTCTTGATGCTTACGGCTGTGCAAGAGACAATACCATCTCCTTGCTGCTTCATGTGGTCCGACTGCTCCGGGGCATGAAATTAACCGCCGTTTGCTACACGTTCGATTTGGTGACCATGAGCAAGAGAAGCAGGATATCCTTGCGAGAAGAGAAAGATCATGGAGCTTTCTTCAATCCAGGCTGAGAGACGAGAGCGGAGGCGTGCTCGCCCTTCTTGTCCTGGCCGGTATGGCAGACAGCGGTGCTTTCCAAGTGGTCTGCAGATGCAGACTGCTATAGTGACAGTCAGCAGGGAAGCGTAGAATCCTTCCCGATATCCAGAGAGAACTCACGTCTGTGGTAGCGAGTTTCTCGGCCTTGGTGACGTCGTTCTTGTCAGTCTTGGGAAGAGGGGTGGCGTCGATCTCAGAGGGCGTCTGAGATCCCGGAGCATGATGCTCGTCCTGATCAGCGTGGTCAGTCAATTTGATACTGATGCGCCGAGAGAGTGGTGACAAACCGTCTTGTTGGTATCTGACTCGGTGCGTTGACGGGCCTCAAAGGCGCGAACTTCGGCCTCGACTTCGACTTCGACTTCGACTTCGACTTCGTGGGTTTCCTTATCGATGGCTTCCTTTCTCTCGACTCTATACTCGAGATAGACCTCCTTAGAACCTTCGTAGCCCTCATGGATCTCTTCCTTGGTAGGCATGACCTATGGGGTTATTAGAAACATCCTTTGAATAGATAATGGCAATATTAGATACCATGGTTGCGATTGTTCATTCGGAGATCTTGGAAGTTAGGAATTTGCGTTCGATCGCTGAGTAGGTGATGGGGAGAGGAACAGAGCCGCGGAATCACGAACAGCTATGAATATATACTCTAGCCTCTCACACTACCCGAGCGGAGTGTTTATACATGGAAGATTAGTTTTGGGCTCACTCCGATTGACAGCCTAATCGATGTATAATGGATCCGAATCCGTTATAAGAGAGGCATATATATCACAACTCATTATGTCATTGTTTTGATCGTGGAGGTGGGTCTTGACAAATTCTGAAGAAAAGCAACCTGAGTTAGGATCTTGTGATATATGGATCCACAGAGTGGGAGACCAGGTTCCGGAGGGCCTTGAGTCATGATTTGTCCCTAGAGGCTGTCTGTTCGAAGCACGAGTGGTGTGAATCCATGCATATCAATTTGATCTTTAGGAGGCTTTGTTGGCGGAGTCATCGTCGGTGACGTTGTTGCCGGTCTTCTTGCCGTCTCCAGCAGAGGCGGTGATGCCTTCGCCATTGACATCTCCATCTCCACTTCCAGGCTCCTGTATATACGATAAGTATGGGTCCGTTTCCAGACGTAGGCTTTGGGAGCGGACTTACGTCTTTCACGGCGACTCCCTCTTCTCCAGGAGCGGCGTTGTTCTTGTAACCGATGGCAGAACGAGTCTTAATCTCAGGGGTACTGGCCTCATCCTACTCAGTATTATCAGCATAGTCGTCCCTCGTGAATCGAGGCGTAGGTGACCAACCATCTTGCCGCGCTCTTGCTCCTTACGAAGGCCGGCCTCGTACTCACGGACCTCTGCCTCGGTCTCTGCGGTCTCTTGGGCGACCATGGCGAGTTCTTCGTTACGCCACTTGAGGAACCCCTCCTTCGAGCCCTCATAGCCTTGGACGATCTCTTCTTTTGATGGCATAACCTGCGAAGTTGTCAGATACGCTGCTATGATGGATGATATCGAGGTAGCGTACCATGGCTAGAACTGGAGGTTGTAGAGATCTTGAGAGTTGATTGTGCTTGCGGTGCTCGCGTCTTAGATGTGCGAAGGAAAGAAAGTCGCAGCTTCGAGAGCAGCTGCGAATAAATATATTGTGCGCTCTCACACAGGCCAGCGGAAAATTCATACATAGTGACATAGCTTTAGACTCTCACTTATATTTTATACCAAGAAGCAGGTTCTCTTCATATATCTCACAGTTCATCCTGACGTGTAGTAAAGAAGCAGTCCAGCTTGACATTTCCTGCATGGTGGAGCAAAATCACGTTACGATGGCGACAGAAGCAATGATGGGTTCGTAGTTCATCTCTCGGCTGCTTGGAATCTGTTGGTGACGTGATGGATACATAGAGCTCATAGCTGTGCTGATCGTATTCTGAGGCACTCTATGTCTGCGGTTCAGAGTCTGAATGGAAAGAGAGGCATCGGTCATGTTGGGGTCTTGTAGAGATAGCGGACTCATTTGGGACCTGGCGTTGGTGGTAGCAGGAGCCTTGAATCCAGGGATATTGACGTCTTTGTAGTTAGCATGACTGCAGATCGGAGTTGTCGAAAGGCAAACGGTCTGGTGCAGGTCCCTAGGCGCTCTGATGTCGGAATTGTCGGCATTGAAAGTCATAGTGGTGTGCTCTTTGTTGCTGCATGTGTCAATACCAGGCAATTACGGCTGGTATCAGTACACAGACACCTCGAACCTTGTGGTGTGACACAGACCTTCTCTGATAAGTCCATTCAGAGTAGAATACATCATCATGTTGTGTTGTGACTGCGAGGAAAATTGAGCCCAGTCGCGATAAGAAACAAAATCGCGGACACGCAAGCAATTGTGAATGGATATGAACACTGTGCGCTCTCACACGACACGACCGGCATGTTTATGCCCGGCAGAACAGTCAAGATAATTTCCGTATGAAGCCTCGGCGATCTCTGGTAAAGGTATCGCTGAACTGCCTACTTAGACGGTATATATGGAACATCGCTGTTGTTTCCCAGGCGAGAGGGGTGCTCCAGTGGTAGCTCGTCGATGTCCATGGACGGACCTTGGTTGGCGGCAGAAGGAATGATAGCTTGAGCAGGAGCAGAGGCGGGAGCAGGACCAGGAACAACAACAGGAGCTGGAGCCAGAGTACGGATGACAGCGGGTGCTGGAGTGAAAGTCATGACCTGGGCGACAGAGGGAGCCAGGGAAGATGAGTATATATCGTTCCATCGTGATGAGCAGCAAGGAGTATAGCGTAAACGAGCGATGTTCGAAAACCGTCGGCTAACGTCGATCCAGGTACCCTGTGGGACCTTCTGACGTGGCATACTCCTGTCGTCTCTTCTAGGCACTATCCCGCTTAGGAAGGCTTGCTGTTGGTAGTCAGGTAGTTAGATGGTTGCAGGAAGGTGCTTGAGTTGGTAAGACAGCTCAAAGATGGCGATCGTGAACGTGATGATGCAGGTGCGGCAGTAGCGAGGAAGACATGTCATCTTGGCATTTCCTGGAGGAGCTCGGAATCTGTTTTGCACTGCGTGGATGCTAAGACACAGGCTAGAAGCAGAGACAAGAGCCAGATTTATATCCTTGCTACATCTCAACGAGCGACATGGTGTCAAAGACAGCGTTTGCTACTGCCAATTTTCTGGAAGCGTCTGGCTGGCAGACACAAAGGCTTCTCTTTTAGCAGTCTGTTGAGTCTTTTCAGAAGCATCGATATTATCATCCGTCCAAAGACTGCGCTTATGTTTGCATCGACAAGTCAGTAGATACGTTAGCCAAAGAAGACGGCAAGTCGGGCTTGTTGACAATGTGTGGCACGCACGCGCGTTGGGGAAGTCGCGGAGCGAAATTGAGTTAGGCTCGACCAAATTGTTGCTGGGTCATGCAAGAAGAATATAGATTTTTGTGACAGAAATCTCACCATCAATCCGATATGGTCTAGTGGCTAGGATTTCTCGCTCTCAAACCGTTCGAAAGAACAACTAGGTCCGAGGAGGCCGGGGTTCAATTCCCCGTGTCGGAAATCTTGTTTTGCTTTTTAGTCTTTCCACCAGCAAACAAAGCATCATTATTTTGTTTGCCATTTGATTTTGTAGGTCAAAGGAGGGCTGAAAGGCGGGGATGGTGCGAAGCTGTCGGGCAGTGTGAACAGAGCAGTCATAGTGATGCAAATCATCGCTGTTTGATCTACGCTGGGCCTTTGTTTTTGGCCTTCCCGTTGCGCACCTCGTCTAAATTATGACTGGAAAGCTCAGGAAGAGGTTGTAAGCGCAATGATAAAGGAGAATGGCGCCCCTGGCGCACGGGAGAATAACACGAAGCTATCCTGACTCTCAGGCCACCGATGTTGAAAGAAAGAAAGAAGTCATATAAAGGAATATCATTAAAATTCTAGTCTTCTTTCTCGAAACTCATCCTCTCCGGCCACATCTTCTGGAAAAAGCTCACCAGTAGCTCATCAATGCGATCGCGAAGTTTGCCTGTATCCTTGATATCGTCATTCAGACACAAGAATGTCAGTGGTCCCCTAGCCCACCCTAGCCTAGATCTCCAATCTTTATCTTCTGATTTGGTGAAGCTCATTGCATCGACTTGACCATCTTCTTGTACCTTAAGCTCTATCTCGCTCATTTTGGTCTCGAGATCGCTGGCTCTTTCAACCTTGTAGAGGTCACTCTCGACTGAACCAAGGACGTACGAATATCTTTGGATGAGTCGAACGCACCAGGTTCGAAGCGTCATATTTGCAGGTAGAGAGCCTTTTGGTATGGCATTGAGCATCGAGAAGTCAGTTGTCGTCCAGTCTGAGGTCAGGGGCAAGTGTGGTGGACCAGTGAGAGTGTCTGAATAGCTCGCTGAATCTGCTCCAGCATGGTGGTCCGGCAGGAATTTGTCGATACCAGATATCCCACTCGCACCAATCAAGGCGGTAATAATGCAGTCTCCGCATTTGGGGTTCTCGAAGGCTATGCGCTTGAAGAAGTCGTTTGCAGTTTCATTCTCTTGAGATCCACCAAAACATGTTGAACGATTGATGACGCATGCGTTGGTAGCGACGAAGTTGGGATCTTTCGTGAGATGCGACGATGTGTTTCCGAGAAGACCGCTCGTAAGGTCTGGGTAGCCATGTCTGGGTCGGTCCCAAGGCCACATCGAGTCGACATATGATAGTGCATATCCGTCCTTACTGGAGAAGGAGTATTCGGTCGAAGTAGGTAGACTGATGTTCGCCTTCTTGAACACTTCTGTATCCAAAATCGGAGCTCGGACAGGTACACTGATGTGCAGACGAGACTTCGATGACGCCGTCCCTCCAGCCAGTTCCTCCCACATATCATCCTTGGTCACTTCGGACAGCTCTCCACTACTCCGTCCCCATTTTGCTACTACCCACGACCAAAGCAATGATTCTCGATGGCGCTCTACCACGTACCATGATCCAAGGAAGACGGCCTGGATTGATGCGGGAACATCATCCTGTGCACGGAACCGTGACAGCGGTGTATCCGTGAAGGCTTCGGGAAAGGTCTGAGCAGCTTCTCGGAGTAGAGGAAGCCATAGAGTCCTGGGATGATGTGTGATGTAGTAGTACGGACGCATCGAGAAGCGCATTCCAAGAACCCAAGCAGCACGCTTAATGCCAGGCTCTTCGCCAGCAGGGTTGAAAGTCCGCCAAATCGTCTTCTTCGCGGGCAGATACATGCTCGTGAATCTCGTCAGTGTTTTGATGACCGGACCATAGAGAGGAGTCGTAAAGTCGGACACGGCGAGTTTCCGTAGTGTGAAGAAGTCGTCGTTGAAGTAGACAAGCTGATCAGAGGACACATGGTCGATGTTCTGAATTTGTGCCTCTACCGCCAGAGAATTGAATGTGGGAAGAACGGCTTCTCTCCACTCTTGTGTCTCTTCCGATGACAGATTGGTTCCAGGGCTTTCGATGGGCTTGAAATAGTCTGCATCGTGGTGCAGCACGACGGTACTTTCGCCAGTAAGTGCCTTGTCCTTCTCCAGCCAGGTAGGCACTTGTCCAGTCATCGTCTCGACACTATCGTTCGAGTGACGATACGCGCTGGCCAGGATATGCATTCTTTGCATAGTATCGTTTCCTAGGGATGTCAACGCAGAGCGCATAGAGTACAGCAACTCGTTGTGTTCGACATATCTGTGAGCTGCATCCATTTTCATGGCTGTGTCAGGCTTATACTGTTGTCGTGCGGCAATTTGCAAAGGATCGGTGCCATTGACCCATGCCCATACTCCGTCCACCTTGAGTCCCTCGCTGAGATTCGTTCCCGTGCATGCGGAATCCCATTGATGATGTGCAACCCATACTTCCACGCACTCATCACTCATAGCCTCGTAAGCCTTGATGCTGAGAACTTCGCGGCTTGTCGGACCTGGAGCGATGCTACGGAAGGTGTGATGTGTCTCATCCTCTTGAACCTGTACTTGCAATTGGGTGTCGTCCAAGTGGGTGTGTGTTCCTGGTTTGGCGACAAGATAATGTATGTGAACGAAAAGCAGCCAGGCAAAGACAGTGCTCGCAACAAAGGTCGCTTTATGGAGCAGTGACCTCCGTCTTGGAAGCCATGTCGGTTGGAACATGAGCCAGGTCGATCCTGCCGTAGGGTGGAAGAATGGTGCTTGGCGGCGAGCCACGAAATCGAAGCATATGCTTTCTCAAAGATCAATCATTAACCACCAAATGTCGTAAATACAGACATTGATAATAAACAGACGCATACGAAGTAAGTCGCGTGCCCCCATGCCTTAATAGGTGAGGCACGGGGCTACCAGGCACCAACCAACCTCATTCCCGCCTTTCGCTTCCCCGTTCATTTGGGCAGTGCATTCTGCCGCTGAGCACGTCATATGAGGCCTTTGAGCGCCCAGGGAATCCTCATGCAAAGTGTCTCAAAGTGGTAGTTGTTTGGTTGATAGCAAATCCTTTGGAGCGGCACGCAGCAATCTTGTCTTCATTTGCTGAGATTGAGTTCAACGGTTTTGTAGCGCGAAACAGCCGAAACGTTGTGCCATGTGGTTGTGACGCGAGTCATGCTCTGACTCGAGTGTTGCGAGACAGCATCAAAACACGCTTGTTTCGGGTAATTGGAAAAAGATGAGAGGAGTCTGGAGAATTTGATTCCGATACTCTATAGACTTATCGTTAGATTTTTGCTATGTAATGGTAGCTAGATAATTATTTATTGAGGCTTTCGCTCCTTTCAAGCATCGCACGCCACTCATCGCGGGACGGATAACCCTGCTTTCCCGTTGTAAATCTAGAGCCGCACTTTCCGCTCGACGATGAGTATTGGGCGAGCAGAAGTGACATGAATTCCAGATCCTTGTGACGAGTCTGGAGATTGCTCTAGATTGTAATAGCGAACGACTCTGCTCCTAGTTCTACGATCTCTCTCTCCTAAATCCCTGCACAGCGACTGGTGTGAGGCTTGACAACAACACCTCAGCTTATCCGTTATACATTCTTCCAAACATTCAGCTTTGGCACTCACTACACTTGATATCATCGTTGAATATTCGGATGCTGAGACTGCTCCCCAACAAAGAGTATACATCCCTAAGTAAAAGAAAGTAGTGCAGAAATAATGTATCTGTATCTACACGACATTTAACAAACCACAGAGGGATGCCGCAAACGATGAAAAACGACCCAATCATAAATTCCACGACCACCTCAAACGTCTTGCCAAAATGCTCTGTTGTCTTCAAACACCTTATCATCAACGAATGAGCCCGGCCAGATCCTGACGCAGACATTTTCAGCAATACATAAAAACCCTTCCTACTCAATCCATAGAACCAACTTCAGAAAGGGACTCCAAAACTTCCTAGCTGATCGCAGAATCAGGGCGCAGAAAATTTCAACTATGCAAGTTCACACTGACCATAGACGGTGTTGAAAAGGACGAGATAAAATGCTTCACGGTTGTTGCCATAGAAGTTGTACGCGGACCCGAGGCTTGATGAACAGATTTGAGACTGATGGCGAATGTCTCCAGATTTGGTGCCACGAGCTGGAATCAAGCCAGTAGAAGGATCGACAGCGATGACGGGATTGGCCGTGCGGTTAAGGCTTCCAAGACTGGTGGTTATCAAGAGGATACTGTCAAGAGTGACGGTGGGAGCGAAAGCATTGTTCATCAGCAGAGTATAAGTTGGGCTGCTGCTAGTCACAATGTGGTTGTTGGAATCGATGCTAAGAGTATCGGCCAGGTCATGTGTATCAAGGACGAGGAGTTAGAAGACTTGATGGGCGAAGCTGAGGTAAAGGCCACTGTAAGCAGAGTTCGAGTTCTGCACTTGGGTTGACTAGAACACATTGTGAATAGGGTTTGGCATGCCTTTCCTATACGGTCAGTCAGCCCTGGGAGCGCCATCTCGAGAGTCGGTCCTTACTCATCTCATCAGAGATAGAATCTCTTCTTGATCTCGTCTTTGCTGTAGTTGTACGTCAGTATCGTTGCTCCAATCTCCAAATATTGCAGTGCTCTTACATAACTAGGAGAGTCTTCACCATCTTTCCACGTTGGAATGAACGAGAGATGGTAGTCAGAGTCTTGACCAGGGCCAGGAGGTCGCCGACGGCGCAAGCGCGTCTCAGGTCGAAGAGCGAGGTCTCGATACGCTCGAGTTCGTCGTCCTGACCGTGACCAGTGAGGTCGTCAATGGCTTCCTCAGGTTGAGTGCGGTCATGGCAGCGCTCGACCTCTGCTGCCAGGTCCCTGGCAAGGATCGGGTCGGGAACCCACTAGGCTTCGTAAGTGCCACCGGCCGTGACGTGGTTCTTGTGGTTGTTGATATATAGAATGAAGCTATGGTTTGACAAGAATACTGGACATCACACTGGAAAGAAAGAAGGGTAAAACACCATGGATGACCTGTAGCTGGGATTTTCTTGGGAGGCTGCTTCGAGGAGCAGATCAACAAAGATTGTCTTCCCTAAGCTGTGTATCAGGAAGAGTAAAGATGAGTCCGGCGAACACGAGGCGAGAACTGAATGTTGGGATGCCGACTTATTGCAGGCCTGGCAGATTGTAGGATCAGATCCTTCGTCAGGAATATACATCACCTTGCGGCGCGAGCACTCCGTGCAAGCCTTCTCGGTAGGTCCTGCGTAAGGAGCGCGAGGAAGATGAGGAGGCTGAGAGATTGCTTTCAATCACGTGGAATTTCTGCAACTTCAGCACCAGACTTGTTCATCATGTTCATCAGATAGCTCATGACCGCAACGAGGGTGTAGTCTTACGAAGAAAGGGATTCTGGGCTCGACTGCGGTACATGTGTCGAGCTTTGTGATGTTGACGACCTGGTAGTCTCGCAGAGGTCTCAAAGCCTCGAGGGCGTCGTGGATCAGACTCATGATTGAGATGATAGTGAGGGTGCGAGAGGAGAGGGCATGGTAGATTCTCATCATTGGTGCTGTGGCTTCGCAGGTGCGATGCAGTTGCGTGTAGGGACGGATAAGGTGTTTGAGGTTCTGCGCGAGGCGAGCGATCGCGGACTCCTCTGATCCATCTCCATCATCGTTGGTGTGAGGGGATTTCTGCGAGATGGGGCGAACGAGATCCGCTCCTTGGCTCTCATCCTCGGTGTTGTTGGCGTCAGAGCTCTGCTCTGAGATATATGGCATGATGCTTCAAGAGCATTGCTGGCAGAGTATATATCAAAAGGTACCAGATCAACACTCTGGAGATTCTGACGAGCCTGCTTCAAATGAGTTGTTCGTAAGGTCAGATTAGGTAAGATGACCTGTGCCAAACAGTAAGGAACGCCTTCTGAAAGTTACATCCCTTCATGTAGACATCCGAGGCAGATCAAGAGAGATTGAGGAAGATCGATTTATTGAACATGAGACGAGAAGAATTCCACCTCGAGGGTCTTTCAAGTACGTTTCGTGCTCCAAAACACATCGAAGACATCTGAGAAGCTTCCATGGAGTAGGATTGTGGTCCATGATCGTGTTAAAAGTAAACGTGCGGCGCTTTGTAGCCAGACTACTCTATCCTTGAGTTCTGAGGTCTTGGAAAGTGCGCGACGGGGCGTCTGAAGTGTGTTCGGACTTTTGATTGACGGGAAAATTTCTGATAGATTTGGCGGCTTCGATAAGGTGCAGAGCATGATGTATGCATCCAGATGGTAGCAAAAACAGTATTTGAGGGAAGAAAGGCAGATGTCGAAAACCATCTCTCCAGCCCTGTGGTAGTACCGGAGAAGTTGATGTGTGGTGTGGACAGCGCCAAAGTTGTTGTTTCATGACATCGTCGGTGGTGGACCAGGCAAGATATATATGGAAGATATAAGCAGATATGAGTAAGACACTCGAAAGTCTCACGCGATGGTGCTGGAGTTGGAGAGATGCGATGATCGGAATATCAGATCTGGAAAGTTGGTGAGCATATATGTGCGGCAAGGACAAAGGGCGCCACTCCCGACCTTTCTACTTAGAAAGCAAGCTTGAAGCTTCCATAAACACAACACCTCTCAATGAAATGCTTGAGGGAGAAAGTTTGCTGGGCCAGTCATCTTGAGCTTGCCATTGGTGACATGGAGTGGAGTCGATACGAGTTGAAGCTTGACATCGAATGTCAGCCTCCGGAGAGCGGCAGTGTGACGTCTTGGAAGCGATGAGTATTTGATTGGGCCTGCTGTTTTGCTTGATGTGTCAAACCTTGCTGCAACCTCAATCCAGATAGAGGTCTTGTTTCTGAACAAAGGTGTTTCCAGAGAGTGTTGATAAGTGTCGCAATTCTTGTTTGATCATGGATTTGTGCACTTTGATGGTTTGTATTATGCTCCTTACGGTCACGATTAAGCCCGCGGAAGATCATAGTGGGAATGGACAAAATTGGGGGGAGCATAGAGAAGGCAGTATGGGAGAAACAAATAGGTCAATTGACGAGATATATTTTACCTACCAGTCAAGACGGCGACCAAATTGTCCCAGAAGCCAAGGTCGTAGATATTGTCTACCATGTCGAGACTTGTACATCTTTCCCAGAGTTGTTCCTGTCCTGTAGGAGCCTTTCCGTCTGTTGTGCTGACGAGAATCTGATCGCTGTGCTTAGGCCAAGGTACATATTCCTCTTCAGGTTCCTCAGAGTCCGACACTGGACCAGCCAGTCCGCTCATCCTATTGCGGTTCCGCAACTGGCGTGCTTTTCGCTCCTTGTTATGGGCTTCCACCACACTGCGCTTCCCGATCCATGCGACACCATCTGCCATGTCGTCTCTCCAATCGGACCACTTGGCACTCTCATTTGTAGTCATGCCTGCCCAGATAAGATAGAGATGGTATGCAAAGAGAGCAAAGGGTAGGGGCATGGTAGTGATGGCGAGGAGGCCAACACCAGCAACACTGATGCCGCCAATGCTCATAGCAAAGACGAAAGCATTGCCCAATTCTGACCAATATTGTTTTTCGAACCAGCCGTAGCTTGAGTGACCGAGATGGAGATGTGGTGACAAGACAGACCAGGAAAGGTATGCGCCATAGAGCTCGACAATGCCAATGCTGAAGAGCAGGAGCAGAAAATAGCGGTAATTGTGTCTTCCAACGCAATTGTTTATCCATGCACAGTGGTGATCACATCTTGCGACGCATACACCACACAAAGAGCAGTGCTTACTTCTTGCAGGCTTGACAAAGTTGCAGGTACGGCAGAGGTTGTCGGGTCGGAAGAGTATGTGATCGTAGGGATATTGTCGCAATGCGGACGCGTGGTTGACGGGGTTGAGGTAGTCGGTCTTGCTGGTGACGCAGAGGTAGGTGAAGGCGTAGGGGGCTAGCAAGACAAAGGGGATCGGTATGATTTTGGTGGAGTCCAAATGGGGGAGAGCGGCACGGATGAAGAGGGTTGCACTGCCTGTCAAGAGAGTGAGGAACAGGAGCAAGACGAGAGGGTTCTTTTGATGGAAGAGGTAGTTGGTCAGTCGTGCGATTCCAGCATTCAAACGACCACCGGTATAGCGGGTATCAACTCGTCGAAAGCCATTGGGAATGTAAATACACAGAAGCCTGTGACTGAAGCCGACGGGTGTTCTGCGGAGAGCTGGAAGTCGACCGAAGAGGGCTATGAAGGTGAAGAGAGAGATGACGACCACCAAGATGATGGTGTTACGGAAGGCGATCATGGTTTTCTGCAATCCCGTCTCATCTTGAGCACACCGAGAGAGTGGTTGTCTTGGATCTGGAGTGTTGGACAACAGGGAAGGGACGATTGGCACGTCATGCAACCAAAAATGGAAAGTTGCGACTTCGCGTGCCGTCGCGTCGTCCCCGTGAAAGTCACCGAGCTGACCACATTTCTCGCTGCTATTCTCTGTCTGAATGCCATACAAAATTATGCGAACATGGCTCTTGATGAAACAGACACAGAGTGAATTCAAGCAACTGTGATACTCACATATAATTGGCTTTCTCCCACAAGTACACACGAGAGGAGAGGAAGCTATCAAAATGCACAGTCCTCTTTGATTATCAAATCCATCCAAGGAGAGCCTGTGATTTGATGACTCTCAGTGGATGCTTCTTGTTGAAACAAAACATTGTGCACTTCTATAGCTATAAGGGTGAGAAGTTTTGCACATGGAGAGGATAGTAGAAGCAGCCGAAAAGGGAAGAGTTCGGCTTCGCGTCACTGCCATCGCGTGAAGTCGCGTCATCCAGCTCAAGGCAGCGCCCGCCCCGACATCCACCACTTTGACTCGATCATGAACAACAAAGATGCCGCCAGCCATTGTATATACAGACATGGTCAACCCTGTCGATTCCAATGCCGGTGTCTTCGCTGACCTTAAGTTCTTTATTGTTCAACGAGTTCCTCAGCGCTCGCACTACGTCTCGCTGGTCGAGAGTAATGGCGGCAGAGTGGTCAAACTCGAGGTACAGGCCGACTACTTGATCGCCGACCATATGCGACACGACGCGCCTGCCGGAGCTTTGAGCTACAGATTCATTGAAGAGGCTATCAAGCAAGGAGAAATACCAGACGACGAATCATTGCTAGCCCACCGTCGTAAGGCCACAAACTCCGCTACCACCACCACTATCGCAACCTCTTCCAAGAAGTCGACGAGGACTCCATTCACCGACGATGACGACAAATTACTGTATGCGTTAGTGCACAAAGCAAATCAAAAGGGTCTTGCAATCCAAGGAAACACCCTCTACAAAGCCCTCGCCGCCCACAACTCCAGACACACCTTCCAGTCATGGCGTGATCGCTATATCAAAGTACTGTCCATAAAGCCTCCCACTGGCTGGGAAGCCTACCCCGATGACAGATTGCCTCCCCTAGAGACGCCTGCCGTCGAATTGCCGTCCACCGCCCTACCACGTTCCACAGCACGCTCAGCCATCGCATCAACCCCAGGATCCCGTGCAAAAGTACCCTTCACTGAGGAAGACGATCAAGAGCTGGTAGCATGGGTTACTAAGAAGGCACAACAAGGAGCTCACATCAGTGGTAATGCCATTTATCAAGAGCTGGAAGCAAGAAACCCACGCCACACTTATCACTCTTGGAGAGATCGCTGGGTCAGACATCTCTCAAGAAGAGAGCTCGACAATGACGATGACGATGCTCCTCTCGAAGCCGAGGACGCTGCTCCCGAGGTCGAAACCGCTCCAGCGCGTCCGCCCCCTTCACCTAAGCCATCGACCAGCAAGACACCATTGAAACGCCCAGGGTTCAGGATTCCCCCCGGAGCCTCAGCCTCCTCTCAGGCCTCGGGCAGTGTCATTCCGAAGGCAGCTGCTCCGCCTGTTGCTACAAGTTCAAACGCAAAAGTACCACAAAGCAGCTCGAAACACGCCGTCCCAGTCCCCGCTCCTGAAGAAGTCACTGAGGATACTGCCCCTCTTCCGACGGCATCTGAATCAAACACTACCCGTCCTGCTGCAATGCGTCCAGTGGTAACATCAAAAAACCAAGCCAATACACCGATGGTCAGGAGCCGCAACATGAGCTCGCCTATCTTGTCACAACAAACGCCCGCTCAGCCACAACAACATGCTCTACCAGCACAGCCACCTCCGTCCTCCCGCCAGGAAACAGTACAAACGAATCCTGAATCTCGGTCGCACGACGACTCGGCCTTCACCGATCAAGATTTCAATGATCTCCTGAGCGTCGCTCTCGACATACAGAACGTCTGCGTCGGCCGCTATCAGGAGTCATGGATCAAATGGGCCGATTTCGACAATGCTCATACTGCTGTTGAGTGGCGATCCTTCTATGAGCGACGTGTATTGCCGGTCGTTCTGCAGAGAGAAGACGATCCAGAGC
>Ga0058698_10000324_pt1 | contig 27915 bp, 25 predicted proteins | sample AgamicAsSfe_FD_67288 | JGI IMG/M metagenome (GOLD analysis project Ga0058698, IMG submission 67288) | Agave microbial communities from Guanajuato, Mexico - As.Sf.e | ecosystem: Host-associated > Plants > Phyllosphere > Phylloplane/Leaf | place: Guanajuato, Mexico | collected 2012-05-30
GGGGAGGGAGTGTATTATTGTACCACGCTTCTGGTATCTTTTGTTGAGATTGTGGGTTTGCCCTTTTTGGTTACTGTAGGCTTGATAGCTGTGTACCCTACCATACCAATGCCTTGGATGAGAATGACAATGGGGATAATGCTGATGAGGTGCTGTGGCGGAGGAAGCTGCTCCGCTTGCATCAATCCAGTTCCCGTGGAGGATGAGGGAGGAAGAGGAGCGGCGTATGCTGCACGGCATTGCCTGTGGGAGTGGCGGTACAGCAAGTCAGCAAGGCCTGTTGAGGAGAGGGGATGTTCGGCGGTGAGCAGCGGGCAAAGCGTTGGTGTACTACTGCAGATCGTCTTAAACATGCTCTTTGCATGACTCTCTTCTTTACAGTAGACTGGGGTTGGTGCGGGGAGTGCTGCTTTGCCGAATTCGCTGCACTTTGCTCGGCCAGGGCTCGGTCTACGTTCGAACAGGGACTGCAGGTGTTGCAACTACTGTACATTGCTGCTTCATCTCCCGTGCTCATTCGGTGGATGCTGAAACGTATGTGATCGACCACTCATCAACTCATCAACTCATCAGCCTCAGAATGCAGTACAGTACATTCATCAGGTGCACATATCCGACGTCCGTGCAACATCTTTTCGAAAGAGCAAACGCAAAGATAAGCCCGCCACAGAAGCGGGAGCTGTGGGACGCATCAGTGGGACAGTACAGTACTGTAAGCATAAAAACCAAATTTATTCCCCCACGGGGGGCAGTGGAAAGATGCGTTGAGATGAGGCTTGGAGACGATCTGCCGGATGAAGGCGGATGAAGTGATGGTATAGATAAAGTAGCACATATTGGGGAGATGGATGAAGAAGACGATGTTTGTGGTGAGGATGATAGCATCTGCGACAGCAGAAGTATAGCAGGAACTTGGGAGAGGTTGGTTGTGGTTGTGGTGCAGGCGTGAAGTCGGTGTGCAATGCATTCTGTATGTAAGCACATCTCGGAGCTCGACGACATAGACATGGATATGCTGCGAGCTCGAGAGGACCTCTTCCCAGCAAGCGTCTTGGCTGCAGTAACCCTCCACGTACGAGTAGCACCATATCGCCCACTCACAGCCTCAGGAAATGCCGGTCCCAGTCAAGGAACATCTCATCTTGAGGCTTCCCATGTTTCGTCCACAACGACAGGGTGTTTCGAATATTGGTGGAATCCCACGCAAGCACACCGAGTGTCGGCTAGGCAAAGTCATGACGAGAGGAATGCTGAGGATCCCTTCTTGGCTATGTCTTTCGGTCATAGCTGTCTGGTCATAGCTGATAAGTGTCTTGAGCTATCTCTATATGATCTGGTTACCTTGTGTCATTGAGCCAACGATGCTCGGGAATGCATGGACGAGATCGCGTCCTTACACACCATTCTCACCTCAACACACTTCTCACCTCTCTGACACGCTCATCCACCAACCCTACCGTCTCCCGACATTCATCATCCCATTCACACCGCTCCAGCTCCACTCCCACTCCTCGACCTCCCACCCCTATTCCTCCGCCACGCAAATGGATGCGCCTCCGTATTAAACACATACTCATCCAAGCTAACCACATCCGGCTCCTCGAAGATGAGGTAATAGTATTTCAGCGTCTCCGCCGTCCAGAAACTCTCCATGCCGTCTTTCTGCTGCACGCCTCCCTCCACTTTTCCATCGTCATCGTAGCCATCATCATCGTCGTCTTCATTACCATCGTGTAAGTCAGCTTTGCCCCCTCTAGGCGGCGTCATGACATCCGGTATTTCCGCAAACGCAACAGCCGTCCTTGTATACCGCACCACAGCCTCAAACATCCTCCACGCATGCTCCCGCAACGCCTCGTCCCCCGTCGTGCGATACAGGATGAACACGCTCTCGATCGCCTCAGGGCGCAGAATGTACTTCGGCTCATGCACCTGCGTGAAGCCTTCATCCAGATGCTTGTCCTTTGCATATTGTTCTCGTCCTCCCGGGCCTTTATCGGCATCGCGCGGGAGGGACCGCAAGTTAGACAGCCATGTTGAGCGGTCCCATGTGCAGTCACCGGTGGCACCCAAGTGATCTGGCTCGAGCCCGGAGGTGACAGCGTTGCGGCCGGAGCGGCAGGGGTGCATGTAGAAAATTTCTGGGCCGATTCCAAGAGGAGTGGCGTAGTAGGACCAGATGCAGCCCTCTGTGAGGCGACGCGCCACCTGCATATCCTCCTCATACGTCTCCGCTGGGGAAGAATTGCGCAGAGCTCTAGCGCCAAGAGCAAACATGCCGCCGGCGAAGCAGGTCAGGTGTTGGCCTTCCGGGGATATGTTGTGATTGTTGTTTTTGACGTTGACGGAGCCGACGAAGAGGGGAGAGAGGGCGTACTTTTCTTTCAGTGTCGGGGGGAGGAGCGGCTCGAAAGTGAGGTGGGTCTTGGTGGCTTCGATCATGGCGGTGTGCATGGTTGCGTAGGCTGGGACGCGGCCGGACAGGAGGAGATGCTGTTTCCCAAGATATTCGAAGACGGAGTCGGCCATGCCGCCGATGGTAAAGCGGGTGTCGTCGTGCATGTTGAGGGTGAGGGCGTTGACGGTCAGGGGCCAGAGACCGGGAATGAGAGTCTTGGACTGCTCTGCTTCGAAGGCGTTCGCGATGCGTTGGACGGCGTCGAAGTATTTTGGGTTGCCGGTGAGTTGGGATACGCGGGTGAATTCCATGGTCAAAGAACCTATTTCTGCGACGACTTCGTTCTTGGGGGCGACTTGGGGAGTCTTTTGTAGGTATCTGTTCATAGTTGTCAACAGAATCCAGTCTTTAGTGATGATATAACGTACTTCTTCCAGTCCCATCTAGTAATCGGCATCCGATTGGGTGTATCAAAAGCCTTATACAGCAATTCCGCCACCTCCTCCGCCTTCTGCAGCAACAACGGGTACTTCCCCTCACTTAAATCATACGCGCTCAAGAAACCCCCCAGATACCGTATCGTCGTCTCAAACACATTGATCTCCTTGACCGCCGCCTTTGAGAAATCAATCTTATGCAGTGCATCTACCGCCTCTTCAAATTCCGTCTGCAGGCCAATAATCCACAGGGTGTCCAGCGTATCGACCAGTGTTGCGGCCCAGCCACCGAAAGGATCAGAAGGCAGTCCGCTCAGCGGCTTGACTTCGTCATGGAGCCAGGCATTCTTCCTATAGCCGTTCCATGAGTGTTGGAATGCTTCCTTGACGGCTGACAGTCGCCGCTGCCGCTCTTTTCGGTGGGTGGCAGACTCGGCGTTTGGCCTGAAGTCGAATTGGATCTGGGGGATGTCGACGTCTGGACCTCGAGGGAGGGTGAGCATGGACAGAGGTTCGACTGGGTATTGCTCGGGAAAGTCACGCCAGCTGGATGGCGGAGGTTCTTTGGTGTCTACATCTGCTTCAGGAGCCGGGGGCGATGAGGAAAGTTGCTCGCGGAAGATGGACGTCTGGAGGAGGTTCTGCTCGCTGAAGTGCAGGTAGAGGAAGAGGCCGCATAATGCTGAGACGATGGTGAGGACCACACGGCGGACCAGGGGTGCCATGATCGAATTTCTGGATGTTGAGATGGCGCCATTGGGCACGACAGTCACGTCGAGCTTGGGCTGACACTCATACTCGGGGTATGCTCAGGGGCAAGATGTTTCTGTGATGGATGTGACGAAAGGTGATCTTGGTCAATGGCCCTAGCTCCGAGAGCGAAGCAAGGCCCACATCAGATCCTTAGAAGGCTGAGATCCCCATTGGACTCACCAGGCACTTTAGACACCCTCCTTCCCTGCCATTGCTACTTACTGCTGATGTCGTCGAATGAAAGAGCTGTGTGATGCCCTGAATGCTTCCCCGGTCGTCTAATCGATACACCCTTGGGAAGAAAGATCGCCAAGACCTCTTTGCCGCGGCCGTAGCCTTCCAGGGCGTCAAGGCGTGTCGTGATTGCCGCGAATTCACAGGGAAGTTCGTTACTAATTCGTTAGTAGTTCGTACGCCCGTGGAACACGGGCAAGTACTTTTGCAGAACGGCAGCGTCGCATCGGTCAGCATTCGCGGGAATGAGATTTTGACGTTGAGAATAATCCGAGTGATGATCCTTCAACAGAGCACGCGGGCCCCATACTTTGTAATCGCGACAAACACATTCAGGTTGGGATGATTCATTTTCACAAGGTTGTCCCTCTAACAGGGTTTGCCTTCTTGACAAGGTTGTCCCTCTAACAGGGTTTGCCTTCAGGGTCGCCATAGACAGATTCGACTGACCGTAGCATCTATATTGCGCTTGAAGTGCCGCCAGAGATCCATCCAATCAAAGGCAGCGGCATCCATCAGACATCTTTCTGCACGCATCAGCTCATTCCCCAATAGGTCGCCATGCACACAAGTTGTCCGCTTATTCTTAGGCTTGATCTTGCCCTTCGCTACCGCGTGACAGTCTTGTCGATGCTTATTTTGTTCACCTGTCTCCCATCGTCCATGTGAGAACCGAGTGCAGTCCGATCGCCCACATAAATGAGACCATTCCAGCCCAGCACCGCGCATCATGAACCCTACCATCTTGCCAACCGTCCAACGCTCGAAGAAGGCCTCCTGCCAGACAGCAAGTCCACCAGGCCATTGGACACTGCCGCTGTCATTCTGCGCCACAGAACCCTTTCCATCCGGTGTCTTCGGCGGCACTAATGAACGACTGCTGCCTGCGGTTGGATAGAGAAACACCTGAGTCCTGGACGACTTCGCCGGCATTTTGGGGTCGTCAATTTTGCTTACATACGGCGCGCCCTGACGACTAGCGGCCCTGACCAATGCAGCCCTCATAGAAAATGGCCAACATAGTTCCATTGGCGAGTTCAGCTCTGTTGTGGCCGAATAGAAGAGACGATTACGCATAGCCGCTAGTTGCATCCCAGAGTTCGAAACAGGATCCAGTAAGTGACAAATCTTGATTGCCATACTTGGTTTTGTTGTCTTGAGATGCTCATAAAGCCGATGCCATTCGTCGCGCTGGTCATCTCTCAGTGCTTCGATTTCCTCAATCGACCACTCTGAGGGGTCAGCTTCGTATCCAGCAGGCGGAAAGTCCTTCGAAGGCGATGAGCAGCAGGTATCATGGCCGGTATGATCATGGTGATGTGAGGCGGTGTCGACCTCTTCCAACGGCTCATCCGTAGATATGCCATGCTTGTCGTGTCCTGCAACCTCGATGATGCCAATGTCCTCCTCTTCATGTTCCGCAATTTCTTGCTCAACTTCGCCGGATTCACTGCGAGGCCTGCTCGTCGGAGATTCTGTTGTGCTTTTGTTATGTGCACCTAACATGCCAAAATGAGGATGCGCGAATACTTCCTGACCACTTGCCTGCTTTGCATCCATTGCCCGCTCTGTTGCAGCCATTCGTCTCTTAAGAGCCTTACCACTGCGTTTCCCACGCTTCCGCTTCAAGCTTGGCGCTGGTGCAGACTCCTCATCCTGCTCTTCGGAGTCTCTATTCCAATCTGCGAATGTTCTTGATTCCCAGGCGGGAGTGCATCCAGTATATCGGCCATGTCGTAGTTTGCTCTTCAAATGTCGAAGTTGTGTTCTATCCAGTCCATCAGCCAATGTTTAACTCGAATTCGCACCTACCTTGCGTTACGAGGAAGGAACGGCACAGTAGAGAGAACACTGCAGACGAGGAAGGCACGGTAATCTTAATCTAATTCTTGATATCCTAAACTACAACTACAGTCTTCTACATCACCACCCAGTATACAACATCTTTTGACCGCTTTACCAGGCCACTATCGTCGTTGTCTGCCTGAACTGGCGCGCGTAGTAGTGGGGGGGGGCTGTCTTCAGTCTCGTCCGATGCCAGTCCATATCTGCTGCTTTCGGGCGCGAAGGGCTGTCTGACGACTGGTTATGGTTCTCTCTTTCTATCTTTCATCCTTTCGATCGCTTTACCAGGCCACTATCGTCGTTGTCTGCCTGAACTGGCGCGCGTAGTAGTGGGGGAGGCTGTCTTCAGTCTCGTCCGATGCCAGTCCATATCTGCTGCTTTCGGGCGCGAAGGGCTGTCTGACGACTGGTTATGATCTTTCTTTTTATTCCCTCTTCGGACTTGCTTCTTCACTCCTGGGAAACCGGATCCAGCTTCTATCGATACACGCAGTTCTTCTCAGGTCGCATTGAACATCGCCAGCGATGTCAATGTCTACCATCTGTCAGCAAACCCTTGTTCAACATATTTCGACCGAAACGAAGCCATCGCTTCATTCCGCCAAGTCTGCATAAAGACAAGATACTACACTTCTGGGCTGTCGCGTTCGACAACCACGCCGGCAGAACTGTCAAGATGCTGAAACAATATCCTAGATGTACAAATGGATGTACATTGTCTAGATGTTCAGAAGATATATCGCTGAATTACATTCGTGAAGCTTAAGACAATTTATCCGCTAACCCCGACTCCGCTGCATTTAGGATCCCGACTCCGCTATCACCTTTCGCATCTGCAATCCACTACTCATCTCGACATTCCTTACCAAGCGACATAGCCAGCAAGCTGCCGAAATATCTTCTCCTCTGCCCGGCAAGCGCATCCGTATCGACTCTTCACACTATCACCACACATACACCATACAATACCTTCGGAGCAACACTTGCAATACCTTCGGACCAACACTTGCAATGCAACACATTCGGAGCAACACTTCTTTCTATACCTACAAATGGACAGAAAGATATATGCTAACAGATAGATAGAAACTTCGGCATAACGAAAGTTTGCACTGGCTGCTCTCTCAGTCACCCCCCTCCCCCCATTATATACACAAGTTCTCCAGCGCTGGTCGCTGTGCTGGTTGGCTGGAGCAGGACATTAAGACATTAGTTGGGAATACATCTGGACAAGGATCAAGAGCAAGAATGCTTGCTAGCTTCAACATCTGTGAGCACCCTGTCCACTGCTACAGGCAAATGCTGACCTGGTATGCGTGCTGTAGCCAATCTTCAGCATCGACATTCATCGCGACATTGGTCATCTCTGCGGAAGCGTGGGTTACATATCTTGGTGTCGGAAAGTTGCTTCCTCCCCTACTCTTTGCGCCAAAACGACTCGCTGATTACCTTTCTAGGATGAACGACCTATGCTGGTCTCGCGACCGTCGTAACCTGCCGTTCTGATTGCCGCCTGCTACCCTTCCTCCTGTTTCCAGTAGTTATTGACTTGATGGACCCGTGTGACCGTAGTGTTGTGATGACTGTGTGGCCGATTCTGTGCTGTCACTGATGATATCGGTAGATATGATGTGCTCACTTGTTGCATGACTGCTGATGAGATATGTACTTTGAACTCCTAGCTATCTACAACATATATTGCACTGATCGCACTCTTTGGACCGACAACAATATACTCTTTGAACTTTTGGCTATTTATACTACATAATGCGCATTGGGTGATTGTTCTCCTGGACTTCTACGATCTACGATACCAGAGCAACTGAATGAGTATACTCAACCCATATACACACCGACTTCAAATCCCGACTCCTACCTACACCATTTCCTGCATTGTGCATCGCAAAAGTTCTTTATCGATAGTAACCATGATAGCAACATTGGTTTGCGGGGTTAATATATACAGACGATGTTTGCGCTGCGAAGTCGAGATGGTCCGTAGCTTCCTTCTTTACAGTGTATCATCGATCATATTTCCTCATGTCGTCGCATACTTCAACTGATGTCCCTTACCGAACAAGATCTGACATTCCACATACACATCATGGCCGAACACGATTTAGGCTCGCAGTTCCCTATTTTCATTGGCCGCACACCGTCGCCGTCGCCGTCGCCTGTGCCAAAGAAGAAGGTGAAGCTTGATATTAGCGATGATGTCACTAATGAAGATGCTACTCATCAACAGGAGGTAGAACCTCAAATAGAGGCAGCTGTGTCAGCTCCAGTTGATGCGGCAGGCCATCCGCCAGACTTGCCGATACCGTGGTCGCCTCTTTCTTCGGTTTCTTCATTAGGCCCTACACCGCCTCGTTTCGTCGCCTCATCTTCACCCTCGCCTTGGAAGCCTTGGAGACCAAGTCCAGCTGCAGTCCAAGAAACGATCGAACAAGACACTGTCGTCGAGGAAGAAGAGGTTGATAAGCAGGATGAAGAAGAGGTTGACGAACAGGAGGGACAAGATTCGGTCATACAATTGGCAGAGACAGTTGATAGTGACAGAACATTGTCACTTTCAGAATTGGAAGAGGAGCAGCAGCAGGAGCAGGAGCAGGAGCAGGAAGTCGATGAGCATGAGGGAAGCGATGCGAGTATTGTGGTGGACAATGCAGACGACCCTAGTACGATCCTTGGGCAAGTTCATTACTGGCATATAGTGAATCACGAGAGTGATATCACGCCAACGCAGTCAGCATGGGACGAGGAACAAAGGCTTGAGGCCGAAAGGGAAGCAGCGCGTTTAGCGAGCGCTGATACAGTGTCGGATACAGAATAGCTTGTTAGCACATTTGGCAGTCCGCTGTTAAGGATGACAGTGTTAGACTGCTCCTGAGGATCAACAGTATTGGCCAATCCGCTACTAAGGACAACAGTGCTAGACTGCTCCTGAGGATTGAGGGCATAGATAGGAATCAAGCACATTACTACTATTATAAGTGCCACATTAATCACATCATGGGAAAGCAAAGAGGAGAAGTGTTTAAATGATTTTCATTCATGAAGTTTCAGACAGAACTCTCGCCGGAGACTTGTCTTACAGATGCGCTCTTGAGTTGGCCGTAGCCCAGAGGATCTTCTTCATGCTATCTACCAGATGCACTCTTGAATTGGCCGCCGCAAGCCCAGAGGATCTTTCACATCAGAAATATTCCAGTTGATCTGACCGAATGTCAAAATTTGCTTCGTCCCTGTCCCCCATGACCTGGTCACCCTCAGGAGCTGCCTCGTCCATATCGGTCACCATGCCCATATTGCCATGCGCCTGCGCATGCTGCAATGCCAAATTAGCATTTTCCTCCCCAACCGCATCAACGGTGCTTCGCATCTGAGCTATTGCTTGCTCATGCTGCTGCTGCTGTTGCTGCATCTGCTGCTGCATCTGCTGCACTTGCTGCGCCATTTGCGCCATTTGCTGCATTTGCTGCTGCTGCTGCTGCTGCTGTGCAGTCTGTGCTGCTGCTGCAATCTTCGCCGCCTTCTCACGACGACCAAACGCAAATCCGGACGTGCCCTGTCCGTGCGGCTTCTCTGGCTTCTTCGGGCCACGGCTGTTATGCAGTCTGCCCTGCTGCTGGGATCGTCCGTGCGCTACAGCCTAGTTAGCAAAGTCTGCCCTCGTACCAAGGAATGTATACTTACATTTCACAACGGCCGCCGTCTGACGGTTCTGCAACGCCAAAGCAGAGGGACGAGTCTGCATTCCAACTCCACCCTGTCCACCAAACGACTGGCGACCAGCATTCGCCTCGGCATTATTAGGATTAGCATAGTTAAAAAACATGCTCATCATTGTGCTCTGTCCCTCACGCTGTCGAAATACCCTATCGTGGTACTCCGAGCGATGACCCGCGCCCGCCCCACAAACGCGACACGCCGCACGCCTCGCAACACACACGTCAGCTAAGTGACCACTCCAGCCGCAGTTCACACAGAGATCGTTGAATCCAGACATTGTCGATGATCTCTTGTTTGTATTGATGACGATTGGTTGTTGTTTCTTGACTACAAAGTTACGATACCCTAACAGGATCGAAATTTAATTTCCGGCCCGAGTGCATGTGCGCATTGCTATCTATAATCCGGGAAATCGTGACGGGAACCATTAATTTTAACGACGACGAGGACTTGATCTATATATCTCTTTCCTGTTTCTAGATATTCACTCTACATCTATCTATATATCCTCGAGGAGAGATACTATCGATTTAGGCGCTCTCGTAGTATTGACGGAGGTCTCGGTTGAAGATTCCAGATCAGTGCATAGCATCTGCTATCCTCGACAACAACATCACTGAGGACATACAGAAGAGAGATTAATTAGCTAGAGGATAAACTGGACTCCTTAGCGTTCGCACGATGAAATCCACCACAACAGCAGCCTTCACCAGCTCCAACCTCGCCGACGCGGACCTCTCAGCACGATTGAGGTCAACCTATCCGTCCCTAACCCCAAACCCCTCACCGAAATGGACCTTGATGCACTCCATGTATCGCTCCCACCCCTCGAATCCCTCTGAGCTCACTTCAGGGAGTTTGCAAGTCCTGCAACTGTCCACTCACCCAAAGCAAACATTTCTCTGCACCACTACTGCTATGCCCGACCAGGACAAAACCGCGGTCGTGGCAATCCGGACAGATCCAGGCGAGGCCGACTTCCGGCGGTTGGTTCGAGATAAGCTCGGACCGCTATGGCAACTCGTGCGAGGTGCTGAGATGCGGGTGACGGGGACGGAGATGGAGGTTGGAATGTTCAGGCTGACCGTGGCGGATGTGAGCAGGGATAGAGGTATCATCGGTGCTCCAGTGGATCATCGTGGTGTCATGTTCAGTGTCTCCTTGCTCGGCGAAGGAGTGGAAGAATCAACAGCGGACGAGCAAGAGCAGGAAAGGAAGCTCGTTGAGGAGTGTTGTGAAAACCTTGGCCTCAGTATCTCCGTCGACACGGTCTGGGGTAATCGTAGAAATTGGAAAGACGAGGTGCATTTCTGGAGTTCTTTCTTGCGCCAGCAGCTCCATGATAGTGCGGGCGGGCGACCTCGTGCAGGAGAACAATGATAGCTCCTCTTCAGCCCAAGAAGGACTTTAACGCTCCGCCCACATTCTCTAAATCGAGCAAGAACGTGTCGTGGCCAAAAATACTCTTGTCCTCGCCAAGCTCGATATGCGTGACTCTGCGATTGCCAGCGCGCTTGAGCGTATCGGCAATCTCCCGTTGCTGCCAAGCGGGAAACAGGATGTCAGACGCAACACCCATCACTAGTGTCGGCGTCGAACTCAGAGGTGCCAGTCCTTGGATGAGATCCTCTGGTGGCTCGCGATCCATGATCTCCGCACTGTTAGCACTGGCATCGCCAGACATGGCTGCCTTGATGGCGCTCTTGTCCTCTTCGGTCTGCTCCTCATATGGTGTTTCCGGCAATGTCAACGTACATATCTCCTGCGGCGCTGCTCCGGTGTTCTTCTGCAGTCTCGACTCCATCGTCTCCGCGTTCTGCGCGCGCTGCTGCTCAAGCCGGGTCTGCTGCTCCTTGCCCAGATCAAACAGATCCATCGCTTTGCTGATATACAACAAGCTGTTCGGATCATAGGTCAGACACCATTTCTCCCCAGCATGATCCAAATACGTTTCAATCAAAAAGTCCGGACACAGCGCCGGCGGCCTACTGGGATCCGCCCTCCGTCTCCCAAACCTCTGCTCCCACTCCGGGCCAGACCTATATGTAACCGTCGCAATCTCCCGCGCAAGCTTCATGCCAGCGTGCGGCGGCACCTTTCCATAGTAAAACCCTCTGTTCCAATTCGGATCCACCATCAACACCTGCCGCTGCGTATGCCGCATAGCGATGCTGTAGGGATGACTTCGTGCACACCCGCTTATACTCGCAATCTTGCCCACGCGCGCCGGATACAGCACTCCAGCTGCTAGACTCTGCATCCCGCCCATGCTGCTGCCCACGCTCGCGTACAGTCTCTTGACGCCCATACTATCCAGCAGCGTGAACTGCGCCCTCACCATATCCTGCATCGTCAAAATCGGAAACCTCGTACCATAAAACTCCCCATTCGCCGGATCCCTGCTCGACGGTCCCGTGGACCCATAACACCCACCAATGACATTCGTACAAATGACAAAGTACTTCTCCGTATCCAGCGGCGCCCCGGGCCCTATAAACTTCTCCCACCACCCCGGCTCCCCATTCTCAGGCGTGCTGTGCGCATGACTCGACGCACTCAGGCCCGTGTGCAGGAGTATCGCATTGCTCTTATCTGCATTCAGCGTTCCCCACGCTTCGTAGGCGATGGAGTATTCGGGCAGGATTCCGCCCCAATCGAGGAGGAGCGGGGCACGGGATGTCCAGGACTGGGTTGCGCCTGCGGTGTAGGCGGGTTCGGGGCCCGAGGTGGAGGAGCTGCGGGACGTGGACGAGGGTTTACCGCTGGAGCGGGCGAGTTGAGAGGTCCGGGATTCGACGGCGTCGAGGCAGGGGAAGGACATGGCGGGGTTGCTGGAGGTGGCTTCTTCGGCTTCTTCGGGAGCGGGCGAGGCGCGGGAACGAGTGGACGAGACATGGAAGGTTCTTGAGTATTGTGAAGGTTGAGCTGGGGCCTTGCGGCGTAGTGTTTGGCGTGCAGGTGTTTGAAGAAGAGGTGACGGGTTTGACAGCCGCGCTGCCGACAATAAGCTTCGTCGTGCGGCCATGACTGCGATTGAGATAGATGCGCTTTATTATTGTCTGCGTACAACGAGTAGCATAGTCAGAGGAAACACAGGTAGTACAAGTATGAGTGAGTCCAAGTCGAAGAGATGGATTTCAAAGCACAACCATGTCACTCCATTGGAAATGTTTTCGACAAACAAGCACGTCATCGACGAGTCGGCCCGAGTCTGGTCGTGAGCTTATGCCATGCGACCATGAAATAACATGGCTTTAGACAGAATATATACAGCCTTCATTTGTCTCACACGATGTGATCGAGTACTATACATGCGGTTCCACCATAAGTCGATGTCTGCGCTATTATCCAAATGTTTCGCCTCCACCTCGAGCCTGTACTTTTCTCTTTCAACACAATGCATGGCTCTCCTCCCCGATAGACTTATCCTGACTACTCTTCGCAATCTTCTGCATCTGCTGAATATCCAACACCACGGCATTGAAAGCCTCCTGCACGTCCTTCAACACCTTATTCCTATTCCACTCTCCCCTCGTCTTCCAAACAGCGTCCACAAGTCTAGCATTCGTCTGTTCCAGCTGTTCCACGCTGAAGCCCGAAGTCGTCTCAGCAATCTGCGCGTGGAAGTCTTGTATCCAATTGAAGTCGACTGGAATGAATTGTGGTCTCCGGTGTGCAGGCGGACTATCTGGGTGATTCAAGATAGCTGAAAGTGGTGCAGGATGCGCAGCTGGTGGAGGTATGGACGATGTAGGCCGTCCAGGCAGATGGGAGAAATCGATAGCTGCGTGCGTTTGCGGAATCGGCTGCGAGCCCCACGTATCAGAAGGGCTACTCTGAAACCGCATGTCTTGAGTGGCAGGCAGATCCGAGCCTTGCGTTAGAGGTTGGGTAGTATTGTGCGTTGACAGATCTGGATGCACGCTTCTGCTTTCACCAATACCGTTGGTGGAGTTGGATTTGTCTGTTGACTTCTTGCCTGATGTGGTGGTCGAGGCGCTATTATGATAATCCGCAGTGGTAGATCCAGGTAGCATAGGAGTGACGAAGGAGACCTGCGACTGAGCATGCGGCTGTGTGCTCATCGCTTGCGTCTGGTCATGAGTTGTCCCGTTGCCACTCTCTGATATATCCATGCGATAGACGTCAGTAGTGGATATGTCCATTTCGTAGTCATTCTGTGTTGAGTGTACCGGCGAGCCATGTTGTTCCCGATGGCCTGAATCATAGCCATTGGACAGGTGACTCTTGGTGATTGGGACCGGATCTCGACCTGGCATTTTGCCTAACGAGATAGGACCCAGAGTGCCTTCAGTTGTGGAAGAGATGTTAGGTGGAATATTTGGCACGATGAGAGGCACGCCTTGTCCTTTCTCGCCCTGCTCACGAGCATACTGCTCGGCTTCACGCTGCCGTTCGTGCTCCCGCTCATTGACTCGCTCACACTCTGCTACGAGACCAGGCTCAGTCTTCTCTAGCATAACGAGGTCAGTCTCAACATTCGTCCTCATGTTGTCAGCCTTGGTAATCCTGGTCGTATCTCCTAGCGTCAAAGCATCCTTGTATAGTCGCTTAATGTCGGCACCAAAGTCTCTAGGTCGCTTGTAATAGCCATTTACAAGTCTGCGCTCAATAGTAATAAGCTCGAGATTGTAGAAGAACTTGCCAGACTCCCTGACGAAGATACCATCCACACCTTTGTCATCTTGTTTCTTCTCAAAGGGACGATCATGCTCCAAGCGTTGCTCCTCGGGCAAATCTGTACCCAAGCATGTCGGATCGTCCTCGTCGAAAAGGTAGCTGAAAAGATCTGGGTCGATAGGCGGACGGTTGAACTGTTTATATGTGCGCTTCAGCTGTTCCATGATGGCTTGCAGCCGAATCTTGAGCAAGTTCAATGTATGCCGGTCGTTCTTTTTCTGGGCCTTGATTTCCTGCTTGGAAAGCACCTTCTTTGCCACGACAGGCACAGGAGCTTTTTCAAGCACAGGGAGTTTCCGCTTCTTCCTGTTTTCCAGGTCTGGAAAGTCGGCAGGACGCATCTCGATCCACTTTTTCACGGTATCGAAGTAGTCATGTCGTTGCTCACTTGTGGGACCTTCTAGCTTGACATGACTCTGCGATGAGAAGCTGAATAGGTCCCTGACAAGATCAGAGTTTGGTTTGCTCTCGCTTGGATCCAGCTCCATGATGCCGAGCAGCAGTACTGGCTCGTTTGGCGCCAAAGTACGAAGTAGACCAGTCAAAAGTCGGATAACAGAGTCTGATACAGTCGCGTACCAGATATCCACATTTGGAATGTAAATCACACTAGGCTTGTGTCGCCTTGCCTCGTTAAAAAGCTGTACAACAGCTGCTTCTGCTGACTATGCGTTTGTTAGCGTATATGTTGATGTTGATCGCGAGAAAGACATACCCTGGCTGTGTCTGAGAACAGCACAGATAGGTCGAGAGACTGAACATGAAGCCGTTCAAACTTGTGTAGGATAGCTTTGCCAATGTACGGCTGCCCCATGCCTTGTGCACCATACACAAGTAGCCTTGGTCGGAAGATTCTCGCTCGGTCAAAAGCTGCCTAGTGTTAGCCTGGTCGTGTGCGGGTGCTGTCAGCTACTCACTCTGCTGCATCATTTCGCGTTCGAACCCGCCAGTATCATCTCTGTCGTCATATTCGGCTTCCTCCAGGGCTGTCAACTTCTTCCGGTCTGGAAGGACATCGTCCAACAACATTGTGATCTTCTTTAGCGCATTTCGAAGCAACGGCTCAACGCTGGACTCTAAGGGTGCTGCACCAGATGGCGCCGAGCGTTCGGAGGAAGGGATCATCTTGTTCACGGAGATCATAAAGTCCTTCGCAAGTACCCTGATGTTCGTTGGATCAACAACAAGCTTGTCGTCAGACTGGTAGATCTGAGGATATGTGCCTTGAATAGCGTTCAAAGCAGCTTCCGTACATAGAGCTCGCAAGTCAGCTCCTCCGTAGCCCTTCGTCAATGAGGCTAGCGAGTCCTTGAATGCTGGTGCTAGTGGAGGCTCCCATCCTTTAGTGTGAATGTCGATGATAGCACGCCTGCCAAGCTCGTTTGGCAGCGGAAAGTAGAACTCTCTGTCGAAACGACCAGGACGTCGAAGAGCAGGATCCACTGAGTCTGGTCGATTCGTCGCGCCAATCACAATAACTTGACCTCTTCCGTCCATTCCGTCCATCAACGCCAGAAGTGTTGCCACAATAGAAGCATGGATCTGTTCCTGCTTGCTAGATCGCACTGGTGCAAGACCATCAATCTCATCGAAGAAGATGATACTAGGTTGGTTCTTCCTTGCCTCTTCGAAGAGCAGTCTCAGCTGCCGCTCAGCTTCACCGACCCACTTGCTGAGAGCGTCTGCGCCCTTTCGCATGTAGAACGTGACTTTCTTGCCTTGCATGCTCACACTGGAAGCCAAGGCACGCGCCAGCAGCGTCTTACCAGTACCTGGAGGACCATGGAACAGTACTCCACGAGGAGGCGTAATATGCAGTGTCTGAAACAGCTCCGGGTATAGTAGTGGAAGAAGGACCATCTCCTTCAATTGGTTAATATGTCCCTCCATACCACCGACACCATCGAAGTTCACGTTCTGATCAACACCAAGTGGATCTGCGTCAGCAAGAGCTTTCCTGTCTTTGACTTTGCCAAAATTGGCAGGACCTCCAGCCTGCTGTGCGTCCGTATTCGTAGTCTGACCGAAAAGATTAGGTGGTCCAGCTCCAGCTGTAGGTGTCATCCCCATCGCGCTGCCCAATGTCTTGTTGATCCTAGCGTCATCGTCACTACTATCACTGTCGGCTCCTCCAACCGCTCCTGGTGCGCCAAACATTGGTGTAGGGCCACCTGTGCCACCAAATGGCCCATGTGTTGAGAACAGACTGCGGTATGCACCACCAGTTCTTTTCGATCGAGGTCCGATAGCAGCCATCACAGGCGCATCCTCGTCATCAACGAGCAGCGCTTCCGGCCTGAACACGCGATAATCTACCTGCTTCGCTCGTTCGCGAAGCTTAGGCTGGTCGTATGCGATAGAGTCTCGCTTGCGTCTTCTGCCACCTCTTCCACGCGACGCCCTGAGTTCGGCAGCTTCTTCTGCTAGCTCATCGGCATCAAGCTCGTCCTCGTCGAGAGAGACACGCCTCGACGCACGCTTTGACGCAAGTCGGCCAGATCTCCGACCGCCCTGGCTGCTTTGGTCTGCTTGACTGTCCTTGGTTGGTGATGCATCTGTGGCAGACATTTGATCATCATCTGGAGGTTCTTCTCCTGCCTCGCCTTCGGGGTCGAAGTCACTAGTCGGAGTTTCACCAAATCGACGGCTGCGGGTTGTTCTTCGCGTGCTTTGCTTAGGTGCAGGTGCTACAAAGACTGATTTTTTTGGAGCCTGGCATATTGATCAGCTTTCGACGCGGTTGACGATATCGCGACACGAATCAGGCGTACCTTGGAGGACCGTGTACGGCGTTGCGGAGCTTCATCTTCCTCTTCATCAGCATCGGCAACGGACTCTGGCACAGTGTTCTGATCTTCTGGCGGATGTGCTTCCTCGGCTTCCTCATCCTAAGTTGGGGTCAGTGCATTTCCTCAATGTTCCCGACCACACGACCACTCACAGGTTCGCCCGATGCATCCCTCTCCTTCACGTCGCTCACTAGCAGCTCTGCCTGATCCTCTGGTTCCTGTCGAATCGCTGGCAATCGTTCCATTTCAGGGCTAGCTGTACTGCCAAGTCGCTTGCTCGCACGGGATAGTCGTCGCATAACCTCGTCCGAAACACTTCCTCCTCGACCCGTTTCTGACCCACGTTCGTCCCGAGACGTCCTACTGCTTCGTCGCAAGCCATAGCTAGACTCCATCGGTATCGCCTTGCTTGAAGTCCTTGACCGTGTTGCCAGACGAGGTGCAGTGTTTTCAGCAGGCCCTCGTGGTAGTCTCAACTTAATGATTAGTGATTCTTTCTCCTCGCTGAAACGCGATTGAACTGGCTGCTCGTCCTCTTCTTCTTCTTCTTCTTCTTCTTCATCCTTGAGAGTCGTTAGTCTACGCGCGCCTCGCTGTACTGTCCTTGCCTTTGCTTTCGGCTTCACATCGGACACTTCGTCCACGTCGCTAGGAGGTTCTTGATATTTCCCTCGCCCTGCCGCAACTCTCCGACCAGGACGGCCAGATTCGTAGAGCACAGGCTCTTCGTCATCGTCGTCTGTGACCCTATCTTCTTCTAGATCGTCACTATCTTCTTCCGAGATATCCTCGTCGTCGTCAGAAATGTCTGAGCCACGATGCGCGGCGCGTCTTCTGGCCTTTGGACGAGCTGGTCTCGAGACTCGTTGTTTCTGCCTCTTTCTGGGTGAAGGCCTGGACCCAAAGTCTTCGTCATCAGAGTCGTCCATGTTGCCAAACTCGTCGGGTATTCGTCGCTTGCCAACCATTTTGGAAGAGATCTGCGAATGATCTGCTTCAGCAGGCTACAAAGTTGCGATGTGGTATGCCGAATCAAAATGGAATCTCTGCTCGAGAGAAGTTGGGCCTATCTTGAAGTATTGCGATCCATCGAAGTGGAAGGGAGTATTTGCGAAGTGAGGTCGCAATGATGGTGGACCTGATGTGCGTGTGTTGACGCCAAGATCAGAGCACCAGGTAAGAGACGTCGGCGCCTGAGCAATCGAAGTTTAGACAAGTACAGTACAGACCACGAGCGGTAAGCGACTCGCTCAGTGTCATACAGTTGGACAATCTGATTGCATCTTTGAAAGAGATGAAGGATGAAAGATGAAATACAAGGAAGACAGGAGGGTTAGAGATGACAGAAAGGTGTTGTAAAGGGCAGGGTGTCCCCACTTATTCTTCAACGGTCAGTTTTTGTATCACCCAAACTTATATGCTTCGATTGCCGCATCGTCAGAACTTCAATCCATGCTGCTTCAACTCGACTATATAACAAGCTGGATATACACGGTCATACTCGAGAGAATAAGGTGGCGCAAATGCGCGATAGATCACGAAAACTCGCTGGATCACCATCGACAGACTTCGACATTTGCGCTCCCAATGACCGCCGCTTCTCAGGCTCTTCTGATCATGTCTATACTATAGCTTGCCGTCTCTTCTCAAAGCAATCACATGCAGCCCTGCCAGGTACGATACGCCTCATATCAGCCACGTGGAGAGACCCAGGCAGCCGGTAGATCTGGGGAAGGGAGGAGAGCAAGTCACGAAATAAGGGACGACGAGCACTAAACCTAACCATCCTTAATAAGTTCATGCTAATTGAGGCATGGAGATGAGGAGTGAAGACCGGCTTTTGCTATACATCTCCGGACGTATCGTACACATTAACTATTCGTATATTCCACAATTGCCTAGCCATTTGGAAGACTCCAGATCCCACTGCTTTTGTAGTTGGCGCAATCCGGCGTCAACCCCAATCCAATTGGCTTTGTCTACCTGTTAGACTGTCATCCTCCCCATCCTTATCAACGCCAACGCTAATCTGTCAAAGCATATCATAACACAAATTCTTCGAGCCGCAGATTCATGTCTCAAGTCATATCAACGTCATCCTTTTGGGTCTCTTTCTGAGTTGGTGGAGGCATTGCCGATGCAGGAGATGATACCGGCTGCTGTTGATCACTGCCAACACCGGACTGTTGTTGATCACTGCCAACACCGGACTGTTGCTGATCACTGCCAACACCGGACTGTTGTTGATCACTGCCAACACCGACTGGTGGTTCTCTCCGAGACTCCTGCGGCGATCCTGCACTCTCGTCCATTGTCGATGTCTGCTCGGAGCCTGGCGTTTTGGCCTTGAGCTTCGCAGCAGTATATGCGCTCAGGCTCATCTTTTTCTTGATAGGACTTGGCTGCGCAAATGCAGTTCCACTCAAAGGAGTCAGCAAGGGGGGGCCTGATGACGCCGAGGGAAGTGCTGCTGGAAGATAAGATGAGTGAGTGGAGTGAGACGACAGAACGCCTGGAGTGGCAGTCATCGATGTGTCCATAGAGTTGAAGGACGATCCAAGCCGCGGAGGTGGTGGAAGGTCGACATGAAGATTCACTGAACGATGGAGAGCTCGAGATTGCTGATGTGCTATGTGTTCATTCTGCCCATTAGGTGCCTCGCTCGGCCATGGCGGTGGAGGAGGTATTCGGGTTCCTGGTTGCGTGACTTTTGTCGTTGACATGCTGTAATGACCACCAGACTTGGTTTCGACCTCAGCATCCTTCATCTCCACGTCGACCCCTGATCCTGTTGCAATTGTCAAAGACCCTCGTGGCTGTGGAACCTGTAACCTCGGCTTGACCCCAGGCTTCGACCTCATAGACCTAGCTATAAGGCGATGTGCTAGGGAAAATGGTTCCTGTTCAGAATAAGCTGCAGGGGTAGCCGAAAGAAGCTCTTTGGTGGCATCAGTTTGCGTCGATGCATGGACGAATATCGACTTTTGTGTATTCGCACGCACTGTCGATCTCCCACGTCCGCCAGGAGATCGCGAGCCTGAGCTATCTGTAGCGCGTTCGTTCTGATGCACCGCTCGACCATTTGGAAAGTAGGAAGACACCCCATTGTTTTCCACGTTCGACCCTTTCGCAGCGCTAGCTGCTGGAGTAGCAGGCATTGATGCTTGAGAGTAGTTACGCCCTGGTTGCTTCGTAGGATTGATCGCCGATGGCATATTTGTACCACTTGCGCGCTTCTTCTTCTTCTGCCCATTCTGCTCGTCGTGCTCCATCTTGTTGAACAATCGCTCTTGTTGCATGAGCTTCTTCCGCTCGCGTTCAGAAAGGCCAATGATCTCGGCGGTACCATCATTTGCAAGACCTTCGCTGGGCGAAGCCTCTCGAGTCTTGCTGCGGCTAGACCTAGACGTCGAACGTGTCTCTTCGTGCTCATCGTCGTGGATGACCGCCTCGCTGCCTGAACGGCTGGCGTATTGGATTTGAACGCCATGTGCACCCTTCTTCGGCTTCCGACCTTTCTTCGGTAGATTGGTAATGTTGGCATAAGCTCGCACTATCCCTGGAGCACGCTTGTCGAAGCGAGCAATTAAACATTCATTCTGTAAGCTTTCGCAAGCGCAACCACCGAAGTGTGCCAGTACGGTGTTGACACGATTTGATAGATATTGAAGGTGCTCTGGTGTCGTTTGTTGTGTGCCCAGTGCTTGGAGACATTCAAGCCACTGTTCGTCAAAACGGAACTCCCACGGAAGCGTCAGCTCGGTTCCCCTTGGTATGTTATTGACAGCTGTGTAGCAATAACGCAATTCCCGTTCACCAGTGATGATTGTTTTCAGGTCCATGTTGGGTCTGCAACTGTGGCGCGCATGGCGTAGCAATGTGCCTTCGGCGCGACAGTCGATGTATAGTGGCAATGCAGGGTGGAAGAAGACGAAGTGTTCGGGATGGCGCAGTTTGTCCCAATTATTCCGAGGATCCGCCTTGTAGTTGTCGAGCAGACCAATGCCGCCACGTAATTCGCCGAGCATCTCGCCTACGAGTACATCGTTCTCGACAGTCAAGTATGGCCACACGGGATGGCTACCATGAAACGTGACGCTCTTGTCCTCGTAGTATTGCTTGATGATAGGCTGCTCCAGGTCCTCGATTGACTGCACAGCTTGTATAAGTACCTGATCCTGAGTCTTACCATCTGCGACTTGAGAGAAAGCCTCCTTATCGTCGAGCCAATGAGAAATGAGGTTGGCCATACTCAAGTTCACGTGCGTATTGGCTGTTGCAGGCACAAAGTCTGGTCGTTGGTGGATGTGGATGAACTCTGGTGATAAAAAGTCCGGCGGGCATTCAGCAAGTGGGAACTTCGTCGCATCGGTAAATGGCCCCTGGGGTACGTGACCTGCAGATATCGATCGTCCGATGGTAGTTGACGGGGTATGCCGGTGACTCAGTTTAGGCTTCTTATTTGGTGGTTGTTGATCGCGCAAGGCACTCTTCGAACGGTCCAATGCAGGCGGGTCGTGACCCGTGACGCCATTTTGCTCTGGCACTAGATCACGAGAGTCTTTTGTGCGCTTTTTCGAAGGTCTCGCTTGTGCACGCCGTTGTCGACCGTTCTCCGACGAGTTATTTGGCTCTTGACGTCTTCGTCTTTGCTGGCGCAGTGAGGCAGCTTCCGCATCCAGTTCGCGACTGCGACAGTCCACACATAGGTGCAGATCTGGCACGTCGTAGTCCGGATAGTAGTAGCAGAGAACGTGCTGCCAGGTGTTACAATGCTCGTCCAAGACTGTTTCTCCATCGTCATCATCAAATCCGCATATACATTTGATTGTGTACGGCTCTTCCTCTTCCGCAGTCACATCCGTATCAGGCTGCGGATCTGGTGGTCCTGGTGAAAGATGTGACAGAGCGTTCAGCTGGTTTCCAGCATATATCGGACGGTGAAGGTTCTCTCCCATAATAGGGTTGATTGATGATCTGCTGGAACTGATTTGGTAGTCAGTATTTCAATTCTTGTCGTCTTTTGTAGTGATTGCATGACGGCCAAGCAGCAGCAAGCAGTTCTTGAGGGTGGTCGGTGGCCTCAACGGCCTGCGCTCGTCTACACAAGGCCACGGTCTGTGCAAGCAGTAAAGGCGTGCCAAGTCCAAGTAAGATAGGTCGCTCTTCAGGAGGATTTTGCATCAGTTGAAGACCATTTCGTGCTGTCCGAAGTCTGTGAATGAAGGCTGTATAGGAACACCCAGATTTGGCAAGAGACGCGCAAGAGCTAGAATCAATCTGCGCTCGAAGTCTGAAGCAGCGCAAATCTGGATGATATGATGAGGATGAAGGGTCGAGGTGATGGGTTCAATGCGCAGCTGTGTGAGAAGTGGGAGCACGAAAATGAGTAGCAAGGAAGGGGTGCGAGCGAAGAGAGGAGACTCTCAAAGAGATGGACGAGAGTGGGTCCGCAAAAAGCCGCTAGAGCCGGATTCGACGACGGTGCCAGGAAATCCTTGGGAAAAAGCCCCGTTCGTCTTCAATTATTAGTGTTCCCCCTCCCCTTCCCTCTTCCCTCCTCCTTAAACACCCATGACACTCTCCTCTGTTCGCAGACCTCGCTTCACCTGATCTTATACAGACAGGGCTTTAGTACGGAGGCTTCATCCACATCCTCCTCCTCCTCCTCCGCACGATCAACAAAGCCTGGCTTCTGTCGACTGGGTTCTGTATGGGCACCGTCGCGCTCCTTTACGTTCTTTCCTTTTGACGGCGCAAGCGCTTTCAAGAAGCGCATCTTGACGAACATCTTGTTACTCATGTCCACTGCCTTCTCTGCCTGTAGTACGAATCCACGCTTACGCAGTACTTCCACAAACGCTGTCACGTCCGTCTGCACTTTGCCGTCTGCGCCGTCGACCTCCACCAGTAGCTGCTCGTTGGCGTTGTGATCGTCATCCTCCTTTGCCTTCTGCGTTTCCGCTTTGCTCGGCTTCTTCCTCCTGTTGCCTACGCTATGCTCAACGCGCTTCTGCACGGGCTTCCCAAATCTGCTTTTGATCTCCGCTATCCAAAGTTCTCCTTTCCAGTGCAATACGCGCCACGCTTCTTCGACAAAGTCAATCCAGTTAGTGCCCATGAGTGCTAGACAGAAAATCGCAATGTCAACAGCCCCGTCCTCTAGTGGGAGATTCGAGATATCGGCTTTGGTCACCAAACTGTTTGGACTCTGCAAATCATAACTCAAAATCTTGATATTCGACTTCTTCCCGATTTTGCCCTTGATCTGGTTTGCGAGTTTCGCATCGCCACAGCCAAGATCGGCCACAATGCAGGTACCACTAGTACGTGGAAGCGCGGGTAGGGCACCTTGCGCTTGAGGTGCATCCGCTAGGTGTGCTTTGCCGTGGACCTGCTTTCCACCGCGCGTGGGTGCTCTGATGTCGCCGCGCTGCTTTAGATCCTCTACGAAGCCATCCACTGGGTTCTGCGGCCAAGCTTGTACTTGTTGTCGAAACCCGGAATGGTATTCATCAAAGAATGTAGGATTTGCTTCGAGTAGAGCTTGCGCCTTTCCTGATTCGGTCGTATATAGTGTTTCATTGAGATGACGAAACCTTGCTGAGACGAGCTTCTGGCGCATTGCTGCCTGTAGCGGAGTAAGCTTTATTTCAGGCTTTACTGGTGGCGGTGGCGGTGGCGGTAGCAGTGGCAGAGATGCAGCTTCAGACCGTGATGTCGGTTTGTCTGGCTTGGCTGGCTTGGCTGGCTTCCTCGTTGGTGGTGCGGATTCGTCATTTTTTTGTGTCTTTTCCTGCTTCTGCTTTTTCTTCTTGTGGTCACCACTAGCATCATCCTCATCTATCACATTCAGCGCCCCAGAGTTTGCCCCAGTTCCGTGCGATTTCTCTGGCACGGGAGGCGCAATGCCCTCGACATGCTGCCGCCATAGTTGTGCGACATTATCAGCAGACACTTCCTCTTTACCAGACTTGTTCTTTCTCTTCCTCTTCTTCGATGTTGCGCTTGAAGGATCTGGAGCTGGGTTTGATGCCTGCGTCTTCAGCAGTCCCGGCGACAGCGTCCATCCAGGCGTCTCGAACAATGGCATGGTTGCAGGATCGCTGTTGTAGGTTGTGAGATCATCGAGAAGTTTTGAAAGCCAATGACGCTTGCGGAGTACTCCGGGCACTCTCCCGCTCTTCTTCATCCGCAAGGGTTATGCAGGTTGCATGCAGCAGACACCACTATGTAATATCATACAAATCTTCTCAGAATCCAAGAGCTCCTTAGAACTTCATATCCAATACTCCAACCTCTTCACAGCTCTTCAAATCCAGCTTCCCTCGATTCTCCTCTGATCGCCTGTATATATTTACCTCGAACATGGCGCGCAATCGTGCAGCAAATGATGACAAGAACGATACTGCCAATGGCAAAGAGAAAGGAGGCAACAGCAATGGAAAAGGCAGAAAAGTAGCTGTAACAACCAAGCCTGATACAAAGACCGAAGCTGCTGCCTCTGCCAGCGACCCAAGCACGTCTCAGACAGGAAATCCCAATGTAAGCTTGCCCATCGCACACCTCAGATCCCGCTGACTCGGCAATTAAATAGCTAGACTGGCAAAGAGAGGACGTGGATATACTATTGGCTTATCGCGCCCAGAACATGCTCGACACACCGACCTCTTTCCGGTCGACAGAAACACAAGCCGTACTCAACAATCCTGGTATCGGCCGACATTCACCATCAATGATACGGAAACGACCGAAAAGATACGTCTCGAAAGATCTACTGGCAACAGCCGTGCGAAAACATTTCAACGCTGTAGCTGTCAATGAGCAAGAGGTGGTACTCGACTTCCTCTACACCGTGAAGAACCAGGATAAATCTGTTAAACATCCTGGGTTGGCGGGAATGGCTGAAGGGGCGCCACAACGGAACTTTCTCAAGAGGTTTGGAATAGTACTCAAAAATCCGGAAGATCGGGAATAGAGTACAGAGTGTATGGAGTCCTGGGCTGTTCAGGGTTGTTTTGTTGATGAAACTTGTTTGGGATATCATCTGAGGGCTGATCTTCTTTAATGCTCCTGATCAGGATCGGGCTGGAAGCTACGAACTGATATAGAGGTCAGGATAGACTATAATAGCAGGCTATGAGGAAAGCAATTGTATTGTTCAATGGACATATGACTATTTACAAGCTCTGCCATAATCTTTCGGATCTGCCATCACGTCATTATTTTTTGCTGAGCTAGATTTGGGGAGGCATCTCCGACGACCCTGATTGATTTTCTGCCGATAATTAAAAGGTACAATCGCATACAGACGCTCGTCGCCAATCCTCTGTAACCTTGCATATAAGTCAAAGGTGTACACCTGTAATTGCAGTAACATGAGTGTCGTCGGGTCGAGTCTCCCCATTCTCACAGGCGGGCCACTTCGGCTCGCTGTTGCGACATCATTGCCATGTCAGAGACGAATTGATCGGTCGAAGAAATTACAAAACACTAGGACATTAACCACGACGGCAAGGACTGGCACGAACCGAAGTCGACAACACCCGATAGCATCTACGTCGCAAAGAAGAGTAAGCTCAGTCTTCTGTAGGTTGGTTGAGCTTCATTGCTGACTATTCCCAGTCCTTCCACGCCACTTGCGCAAGACACGCTACTAAAGATCCATATCAAGTGCTTGGAGTACAAAAGACTGCCTCCGCTGCAGAAATAAAGAAAGCTTATTATGGCCTGGCGAAGAAATACCATCCGGACACTAACAAGGAAGCCAACGCAAAAGACAAATTCGCAGATGCTCAAACTGCATATGAAACACTAAGCGATCCTGAGAAGAGGAAACTATACGATCAATATGGCGCCGCAGCATTCGACCAAGGCTTCGACCCGTCAGGAGGTGGAGGTGGATTTGGTGGAGGACCTGGAGGATTTGGAGGTGGACAAGGTGGCTTTGGTGGAGGATTTGGCGGGCAAGGAGGATTTGGGTCGGACTTTGGATTCGAGGACTTTATCAACAGCGCGTTTGGCCAAGGAGGACGGAGAGGACGTCAGCAACGAGGATCCGCATTCCACGACGAAATCATGGTAGGCGAAAACATCGAAGTACAGGCCAACATCTCTTTCATGGACGCCGCAAAAGGTGTAAGCAAGGATATATTCGTGACGCCACTGGTACAGTGTAAAACCTGTTCAGGCAACGGACTCAAGAAGAATGCGAGACGAGATACGTGTAAGAAATGTGGCGGTACAGGACAAAGGGTGCACTTCATGCAAGCCGGATTCCAGATGGCGAGCACTTGTGACGCTTGTGGTGGAAATGGTGTCACTGTGAACAAGGGCGACGAGTGTAGAACGTGTACAGGAAATGGTGTCGTCCGGGAGAAGCGGACCGTCAATGTGGATATTCCAGGAGGTGTTGAGGATGGTATGCGACTGAGAGTCAAGGCCGAAGGAGATGCACCACCGACTGGCCTTTCCACGAATCCGGATGGACGTTCACAACGTGGAGATCTCTACGTATTCATCAGAGTGGCATCAGATCCCAAGTTCAGTCGATCAGGTGCGGATGTCTTATACACATCTTCGATACCGTTCACGACTGCCATTCTCGGCGGTGAAATGAAGATACCGACATTGGACGGAGACGTCAAGATCAAGGTCGCTACTGGCACTGGGACAGGCGATCGTATTACATTGAGCGGCATGGGCATGAAGAAGATTGGTGGCCGAACACGAGGAAATGGCGATATGAAGGTTGAGTTCAAAGTGACAATGCCAAAATATCTTACGACGAATCAACGAGCCATCATGGAAATGATGGCCAATGAGATGGGCGACAATTCAGCAAAACGTGTTATGGACTTCAGCAATGCTACCAAAGCTTCGGCGGAGAAAACGGCAGGGGGTGTACCACCTGCTGGAAGCCTTGGTGATGATCATGACAATGAACCTTGGTATAAGAAGGCATGGCATGAAGTTACTGGACAGCATGATCACAAGAAGACAGATCCCTCTTCAACAGCTCCTTCAGCATCGCCAGAGCAAGAGAAGGATGAGCCGAAGAAGGCATCAGGATCTGGTGGTTCATAAATTATGAAAAGGTGGTTCCCAGCATGGCGATGGTGTTCAGGTCGGCATTGGGAGGGAACATACTCAACTCCATGTAATATTGGCCCAATATAGATGAGCCTGTTACTATCATTTTGTATCACTTTATGTAGACCATTAGAAGAGCCGTCTCTTAATTTCTTACCAAATCACGATTGTCACGTGACCCCGAAATCCATACAATTTTCCAGGGTCTCCCACCATCGATCAAATTAAGGTGACGACTTGCGCTTCCCGACGACGACAACGATATCTCGACAACCTCAGCGACGATGCAGATTTTCGTAAAGACCCTGACGGGCAAGACTATCACCCTCGAGGTGGAGTCGTCCGACACCATCGACAATGTCAAGAGCAAGATCCAGGACAAGGAGGGAATCCCACCGGACCAGCAGCGCCTGATCTTTGCTGGAAAGCAGCTTGAGGACGGCCGTACTCTTTCCGACTACAACATTCAGAAGGTACGCTATATCAGTGGCATGGGAGTGGTTGGAGTAGAGGGGCTTGTAGTTGATGGAGGAAGAATGAAGTTCAGTTGGAGGGAGGCAAAATGGGACGCGAATGAATAAGAAACCCCAATCAGCAAACACTTTGCTGACAAGATGCCGCTCTCATGTAGGAGTCTACACTTCATCTCGTCCTCCGCCTTCGAGGTGGAATCATCGAGCCCTCTCTCAAGGCCCTCGCATCCAAGTACAACTGCGAGAAGACCATTTGCCGCAAGTGCTACGCGTACGTCCTCGGCTCTCACTATCAACAGAAACATTTCAGGACTTAACACATTCCACAGGAGACTACCACCTCGTGCCACCAACTGCCGCAAGAAGAAGTGCGGTCACTCCAACCAGCTCCGCCCCAAGAAGAAGCTCAAGTAGAAGACAAGCGCATATGCTGCGGGTGCAGATATGGCGTGGGATGTGGT
>Ga0058698_10000325_pt1 | contig 27905 bp, 28 predicted proteins | sample AgamicAsSfe_FD_67288 | JGI IMG/M metagenome (GOLD analysis project Ga0058698, IMG submission 67288) | Agave microbial communities from Guanajuato, Mexico - As.Sf.e | ecosystem: Host-associated > Plants > Phyllosphere > Phylloplane/Leaf | place: Guanajuato, Mexico | collected 2012-05-30
TCTCGCGGCCGTTCGCGCGGCGAGCGCCCCGCCCCACCGCCTAAAGTCGCTGAAAAGCGCAAAGCTGAGGAGGATGTGGCTGCTGCTGCTGCTGCTGAGGAGAAGAAGAAGAAGAAGAAGCAGAAGACGAAGGTAAGATGTAGAAGTTTCCTTGTTCTCATTTTGAAGTTGTCCTTCGTGTCCAAACACTTGCATTCTCAACAATTCTATATGCCGCGATCACGAGAATTTACCGCTACTGTCACAGGACAGAAGTCTGAGAGAATCCTGGGGAGAGTGCCGTGGAGGTTCTGCTCAGACTAATGTCCTAGTACAGTATCTGGCACAAATCATAGTCACTGACCAAATTTTACAGAACTTCAGATCACGCTCGGCCTTCAAAAAACGTCAAAAAAATCGAGAGGCATCTGCTGGTGACGATGTGGAAATGCTGGACGAGCCTGACAGCATACGAAGTGGTAGAAAGGGGGAAAGTCGTGATGCAATGGCGAAGGACCTGGACAAGGAGCTCAACAGCTTCGAGAAGTTGAGGGAGCAGTACGGCGGTGGTAGTGCGAGAAACCGCACCTACAATGAAATCGCAGCGGAAGAGGATGTGGAGGAAGAGCTTCGTTTTCCGGACTACGGCAAATTCTGAGCAGCCCTTAGTCTTTCTACTAGACCTGGAAGCACCTTCTCGGAGTTCTGGCTACACCTTGCACCAAACTGGCCTCTGTTCCCATTTGCGATACCCGCATACAGCTCCTCCTCTCCTCTTACACCACCTACGTTCAGCACACCTATCGGCATACCATTTTCCTTCGCCCTCTTGACTAGTCTGAAAGCCGAGTACGTTGCCAAGCTACTTCCCATGATCAATATCCGACTGGCTTCGTCGATGGCGTCTTCTGCTGCCTTCTTGACCTCTGTTGGGATGGACTCGCCGAACATGATCACAGCAGGCTTCAGTATCCCAGCATTCGATGTTGGCAGCCACGCACCATTTTTGTCAACGTCAATCTTTGTTTCTTCACCATCTGCGAGCTTGCTTTTGTTCCTCAGGCAATGTGGGCATGGCGGATATCGGAAAGTGCTATATGGAGCATCCGGGATCTCCACATCTCCGTCTGGATTTGTGCGCAGTCCTCGCTTGTTGCGTTCTTCGCGATCTTCAGTGTCAAGTGCCCCACTTCGCTCGGCGTCTTCGAGCGATTCTGCCCAGCTAGGATTTAGTGCTGCAAGGTCGGACTGAAACGAGGCTCGGGAATGCTCGTTGCGGCAGGTAAGGCATATAACTGATCGTAAGTAGCCATGAAGCTCGATGGTGGCCAGCGAAGCATGAGCGCGAGGGTGGAAGGAGTCCACATCTTTGAGTGGTGTCAGAAAGTGGTTGTGGTGGAAGATAGGATCAGCTAACTCTGCGTAATAACACTGCTGACAATGCCCAATTCTCCCAATTCTTTGACGGCATGATGTGTCGTATTCGGCTTGGCCTTGCTCAAGTTGACGAAGCCAAAGAAACTCCTAGCCCAATACCGCTTTCGTGCCTCATGATTCGAGGCAAACTCGTTAAAGTAGATCGGCCGATAGGTCTTATTCAGGGTATAAGTTCCCTTTTCTCCTCGATAGTCTGCCAGGCCTGAGGCGACCGAAATGCCAGCACCCGTGAGCAGTATAGTACTTCTAGCATGTTTGGGTGTGTTGCGGAGTGATGAAGACTGTGGCGCGGAGAGGAATTCGAAGAGCGCGTTCGTAGCACCTATTGGGTTGTTGGCATTACGGGGGATGATGATGGGGGGAGGTAAGCCTTTTGTGAGGGGAATCCTCAACAGAGGACGATTGGACATGAGGATGTACCATCAATGAAGTCGAGCAGGCGACATGCATCTCCGCCTTCGTCATCACAAAACACACGACCCTTTTCGGGGAAAACTGGATCCAGAAGTGACATGGAGAAACTCGGGAACGATCAACAAGACATATAGCATTCAACATCGTGTCCAGACTGTCATCATGGAAGCTTACCGTCTCGAATAGTCACAGTACAGTACAGTACAGCAGTACAAAGACAGACAAAGGCACACCCCTTTCTGTTGCTGACGGCTTCTGATGAACCTCCTGCGCACCACTGGAACCACGCTTGCTCGCGTGCCGAGACTCTGTCCAACCCATTCTTCACTACAGACGCGACGCATCTACCAAACCGCACCAACCTTCACCTGTCTCAGTGCTGCATCGCCTAGACTGCCCTCTGGCCGAACCAACACTCTCACAACTATTCTCTCACACCGCCCACAAGTTTCTGCAACAATGGCTCCGTCACAAGTCCGCATGCATGCTGGTCATGCTCACAATCACGATAACACATATCTGACTTCGGCCAACAAACACGATGCCGGTGTACGGATCACTCGGATTGGTCTCTATGTGAACTTTGGCATGGCTATAGCTAAGGGCGTGGGAGGATATGCCTTTAATTCGAAAGCACTATTCGCAGACGCCATCCACTCCCTGACAGATCTTGTCTCAGATGTCATGACTCTACTATCAGTCTCCTGGGCACTGAGACCACCTAGTGAGAAGTTCCCAACAGGATACGGCAAGGTAGAGAGCTTGGGAAGTTTGGGAGTCAGTGGGGTACTGCTGGCAGGGGGCTTTTTCATGGGTTGGGCGGCAGTGTTACAACTGGCTCAGCAGTTCATCCCCGGGTTCGCGGAGCTTGCGGATACACTCGGATTGATGGCGAGTCATCACGGGCATGACCATTCACATATCGACTTGGGACCAGACCTCAACGCGGCCTGGCTTGCTGGAGGCTCAATTCTTATCAAGGAGTGGCTGTATCATGCCAGTACGTGTCGAATGCAATTCGCTCCTGAAGTTCAATACTGACTCAACAACAGCTCTCAAGGTCGCCAAGGAGCGCAAGTCATCTGTCCTAGCATCGAATGCCTACCACCACCGCGTCGACTCCCTTACTGCTTTCGTAGCCCTCCTCATGATAGGAGGAGCCAATGTATTAGATAACGCAGCTTGGATGGATCCTGTCGGCGGTCTTGTCATCTCTCTCATGGTTATTCAAGCAGGTCTTGGCAACACGAAGAGTGCCATTCTAGAATTATGTGACGTCGGCATTGATGACGACGTGAAGAGGAAAGTGAAGAAAGCAGCCGATGGTATCTTGAGCGAACTCGCCCAAAGCCCGCAAATGCAGGGCATCAACATCCGGCAGGTTCAAGGCATCAAGGCTGGACAGACATATCTTGTGGACGTCGAGCTCGGCGTCCCAGCATCATGGACAATTGCTCAGACGCAGAAGATCGAAGATGCCGTACGAGAACGGATCGGCGCCAAGGTGCGGGGTGTAAAGCGTGTCAAGGTTAGGTTCGTCGCGAAAGAGGACGACAAGCCTGTCGACTTCCTGGCAGAGTTCATCCCTGCAGATGTTAGTCCGCGAAGCAGTCCGGAGCCCGAGAGCGAGGATGAGCATGGTCACGGTCACGGTCACGGTCATGGTCATGGCCACAAGCACTAGGTGTGGCATTTCAGGTGTCCGCGAATAGTCATTGGACGGACAGAAGTGCATGAAGCAGATTAGCGGTGGTCATTCATAAGCTGTGTGTAACAAACCACGGTGATGAGCAAGTTTGAGCTCTTAACCTTGGGATCGAAACACTGTGGATAGAACAGCTATTGGACGCGGTCTTGGACAGATTGTCCAGCAAAAGATGCCACGTCTGCTGCCGTCAATAGTGTGCCACCCACCATTGATCGTGTCGGAAATAACGCAATAGTCACTCGGGCAGCAGCAGATTTATCGCAGCGCCAACCAGTTGAGTCATCTGGACCTATACTCACTTCACCAACCACGGCCGCAACATGAATCTGTCTAGAAATATTGTAACAATTATGAATCTGTAATTAGACTTTCACCATGGTCTATGCTCGCTCGTTCGCGTTCCGCCAATCAGAAGAAGAAACTCCCATGTATGATATAATATGCTGAAACCTCCTCCCAGCAGGGGCCTGTGCAGCCCGTTCTACGAAAGAAGCGCCAAACCAAAACCGATCCACGCCGCGTTGCCCTCTGCAGCTCACGATTTGTGCCAAGCTCCCTTTCACAATAACAGAATGGCCACCATACCTTCCAAGTGCACCACTTCGCAAGCACAAGATCACGCAAACGAGATCTTTTGCCACGACGATGCCCTGCCTGCCTCCCACACACCCTGTGTCATCCAGATTGTAACGCCGGCGCGATGTTGATGGCAGATTTTCTTCTTGATTAAGTAGCGTCAATCAGAACGAGCACCTCTGCGGGGCTCACGAACCAGCGAGGCGACGCTAAATGATAATGTTTGGCTAAGGCGGCAATCAAGTTATTGCATACTATGCAAAATGATGTTACGAATCTGGGTCGTGACATCCAGGCGTGCTTGACTCCACCTCTAATCTCCCATTAGGTGCCAGCACAGATAATCGTTGGTGATGTGCAAATCAGCTCACGTTGACTACCGAGCCTGTATTAGCCAACAAGTACAGATCAACAGCCATTTGTCAAAGTGTCAGGCGTACCTCACGCATGCTGGAGAGAGGTACTAACCTGTGGGCCCCAACGAGGAGCGTCTTGTATCCCGTGACGATTGGGCTAAGCTCTGGAAGTGGCTGGAGGTAGCGATGGACCCTCGTCGTGGTGAGGGTGTTCGGGTGCTGGACAACTTGTATCCTGATTGACCAGAGCCTCGTCTTTCCTGACCAGAACCTCTTCTCTCCCCACTCATAGCCTGAATTGAGGATCGTCGACTGGACGTGTTGGGATCGGATGGAATTTGCGGATGAATCACCTGTGGAAGACCAATACGGGGTTCATCAGGGCTTGCTTCCGGTGGAATGTCAATCATGTCTTCATCATGACCACCATCTAGAAAGTGCTTGGGTGTGGGCGACATGGCAGCACCATTTGAGACTTTCGATAGCTCCTCGTCCAAGACTTCCTGCCAGATCTTCTTGTTCCTATTGACGTGGTGTGTTGTGAAAGCCATACCCGGAAGAATATTCGTCATTCTTTCGAAAAGACCCCCAGCAAAGATATTCATGAAGCCTAGTTGCCGTTCGGCCATGTCTTTGAGATCTCCAGCTGGTGGTGGCCCTCCAAACAAACACGTGGCAATGTTGGCATCCAGCTCCATCCGACCTTGGTTTGCGAATTCATCTGTGACGAGATTCGCCCATTCCTTCGCGATATCAAACGTTCGAGCCTGCACAGATTAGCTTACTGTACTCCAAAGTGGAGCTTTACTGCCAAGAACATACCACGTTGCAGATATCACCGCACTTGATGATGAGGCAAGACAAGAGTTCGCGATTTGAATCCAGAGTTGCGTCGTCCCACGCTGTGATTGAGCGATCGTTCTCGTCCCAGAAGTCCCGGAAGACGTCGAGCTGCTTCGTATATTGTCCGTGCAGAGTCATGTCAGTCGCCAAGATAGAGCTTATCATGAGCTTCCTGATAGCCGTATCGTTCCCAGCTGATGGCCAGAACCGACGCAGTAGTTGAGAATAGAGTGCGCAGTGGAAGGATTCCAGAACGGAGTGATCGTTGTACAGCTGCGCCACCGTTGCGTTTACCCGGACAAGGAACATGTTGTTCACGCCAGGGTGTCCTACATCATGACCCAAAGCGCTGATGAGAAGCACAAGCGCGTGAAACGGCTTCATGATAGATCCTAGACCCGATGGTGTCCTCCGTGCATCAAATTGTTGCGTGCCAAATGGAGGAATAATCCCAGTTGAGATGAGAAAGTAGAAGCATGCCTGTAAGACATCACAGGCATGGCGAAAGTTGTGGTATATCACCGATGTGTTGTAAGCCTCGCGAACCACCAGAAGGAATTTCATAAAGTCCTCTGAACGGTTGATAAGCACAGGTCGAAGTCGGCAGCTAGAAACGGAACTCACCATTCGACATGCGCCATCGAGCTAGAGAGTCATCTTTGAGGACATGCTGAAACATGAGGAGAGCACCGTATAGCAGCTCATCGTCGGTGAAGCTGTGTGCAGAGAAATCCCAGGTTCCGACAGCACTTGCAACTGCTTCACGTCGAGATACAACGATGGGCAGATCACTTCAGCTGGGTTAGCTTTTGCGAGAAACCACACTTCGATGAGATACGTACGGTGATTGGTTGAATTCTCCAATGATGTCCGGGTCGCATATATCCATCATCAGCCGTGAAACAGGACCTTGCATTAATGTCGCGAATCTTTTCGCGCCTGCTTCTGCTGCTGCTGCTAGTGCTTTTTCTGGCAATGTGTGCAACTTAGCTGCCATCGATTCCGATGAGAGAGGACTGACTAATATATCTGCTGCGCCCGGAAACCTGTCTTTGCTGATGAACAAGCTTTCTGTTGGGAGTGTAGAAGGTTTGCTGAGAAGGACGACAGGGATGGCGACGCCTCCGAGACGATGGGCGCGTATGCTGTAGACCAAATGGTTGAAGTATTGCATGCCGTAAAGGTTTTCGGCAACAGTCTGTGCTTCTCCCGCACCAGGCGGCGTATAATAGTAGTACCCCTCGCTGTAGGGTATGTCCATGATGATGAGAAATTTCTGGCTTGCACGATCTAGCTCTGGTTGAGCTTCATTCATGCGCACATAGCATGCGAGACTGGTCTTGACGACAGCAACTATGACATGTATTAGCCTGCAATGGCTCATAGAATTCTCCTGATGTCTTGTCTCACCTCTATCGAACGTTCCAAGCAATACGTTGACGTTTTCGTCAACTTCGTCCGCAGAGCCCAAGATGCCGTGTAGAGAAGCGCTCGCGTTACGATTTGCAGCTTCAGATTTCCTGAGCGGGCATTCCCTTGTGTATATCGCTTCTTCTCTCGCCCTCCGATCAAGGTATATCACGGTGAATGAAGCCGCACTCATGGCGACAGCTGATGAAAGTTCGTCGCCACGAGCTGTAGTGATTGGCGTTCCTTTGCCGACGCAGGCTGAGATAAAGATAAGATGATCTCCAGAAGCGAGCTGACCAGTGGATGCAGGCGCTTATTGTGCAATGTCAACGTTGCGAAATTCGAGGTTCTCAAGGCCGAAGAGTTCTGTATCAAGCCGTCCGCGATAGAGGTACGCCAATGCAGTAGTAGTGCGTCAGAAGAAGTTCCGGAGATGTTTCTTTGGGTTAACGTCAGCATTCGAGGTTGAGTATGAAGTGCGGTTGTCGCGCACAGCACGCTCGGTGCACGTACTTGTGTATGTATTGTGAGTTAAAAGGTAGCTGCGAATGTCGGGATCTTGTGACGACTCGAATCGAAGAAGAGCAAGAAGGAAGGCACGATGTAGTGTTGGCTTCGACGAGATGATGAGGTGATGAGATGATGAAACGAAAAAGGAGCAGACAAAGCAGGTCGGGGTCGTGCGAGAAGGAAGTCGTGTCGTATAGTTACATGGAGACGTGGAGTATATACCTTCGTAGGAGGGTTACTGGTAACTGGTGGCTGAGATCAGCGCTGGGACTCTTTACGAGGGTTTCCCGCACCACTCCGCCCCGCCCTTTCCAGCCCTGGCGAGCTTCGAAATTCCTTCTGGAAACCGACTAGAACATGAGCTGATGATTTGTGGCTTTTGGTGGCTGGCTGGCTGGCTAAATCACATCTTCCCGGCGCTTCACCTCTCACAGAGCAAATGCATTGTCTGCGTTGTCAGCATCGGCCAACTCGCTCTGCATGTCGCCCAAGCATCTCGAAGGCCTATCTATCCTGCGCACTCCTCAGGAAGGTACCTCATACAGGCCAATGATCACATCACATGCGACAGGTTCGGACCTCCGCTGCGACCTCAACCAATTGGCTTTCAGGCAACCTTCTATAGCTTCATCACTTCCAATGAACACTAAGACGATGTATCGAGTGCTTGGAAGCTATAGACGGAATGACGAGGCATCATATACCCTATCTGTCTCTTGACGGCATTATCCCCGGGGACCGGGCACCGCCAGACTGCTCAATTTATAACTGTATTCATCCCGCATGGATTGCGTGGCGGGCTGCCTAGTGTAGTTCCAGGCTACTACGAGCTTTTCAATCACTTATCTCTCGAGCGCACAAGTCTTCTACAGATACCATTTCAAGATGCTGCAAAGATCGATGATCCCTACTTCACTCTTCTCATCCACTGTCGAGTCTTATAATACAATGCCCCCAGGTCCGTCAATACTTTTGACTGCAGAACAATCGATCGTGCTCGCTTCATCCATCGCACCAGAATAGGTTGGTATCACTTGCTAGGGCGATAATCATGGTCATCATCTCGCATCACACAAGAGTGAACACGGGGCCCACAATGCGAGTTCAGAAGAAGCATAAGAATGTTTTAGCGTGCTGATCTTATTGCAAATGGACACGTCGTCGACATCCTGACTCGGGATAGCGTCGTAAGTAGTTTCCCAGCAGGAGCTTTTTTGCTTGTTCTAGCCATCTCAGCAGAGGAAAATACGGACGAAGGTATACACGTGACTTGGCACTCATTCACTACTGAACAGGTTGTCGAAAACATCGCTGAAGTACCGTTCTTTCACACGAGGCGATCGTCGTCGGACTGAAGAGTAGTTGTTCTGGTTACCTTACCATCGGCGTAGCCAATGTTTGGGTTGGTATTGGTGTACGAGTTAATACCCTGCCAGGACATCATCATCATCATCGTCATCCAATGATGATATGATGCAAAGTCTTGCTCTCAATAATATCAATACAATTTTAATTTTGTTATCGCGATCAGAAGACTACTGGACACATGTAAAGTTAGCTGAACGTTGCTCTGTAATACACAGTAGAGACTATACAGAACTAGATTACAGCACATAGCACACGTTATAACCACCAGGTATTGACATAAATACACTTTCACATTATGATTCTACCTGAAAGGTCCATCAGAACTGTGTGGAGCCCACTTCCGCCTTGCCTCAACGATAGAGATGCTCAACGGCCATCCAAAAGGCCCGTGACTGCGCTGGCCATCACTATGTCAAGCTCTGCCTCAGTCTTTTCGGAGAAGTGCCGTCAACCCTAGGGCTTTTCCTACCACTGCTCACTGACGATCCCTCGCTGGCCACGCTATTTCGTGATGAAAGCCTCTGCTCTCTTGCTTCTACCAGCATTACATCCTGCCTCGATGGGTCTTCAAAAAGTGCCGTGCTTGTTCCTGGCTCTTCACGACGAGCAAAAAGTGCGTCTTGGCTGTGCTCACGATGGCTGAGCATGCCTGTTCAGCTAGGAAGGCATGCGCTCATGACCATGGCTTGTCGGGCGCCACGATCGCAAGAGTGGGAGAGGTAGTATAAGAGTGCAGCGGCGTTCCACCTGATAGAGTCGGAACCTTCACTAAAAGACGTAGTTCAGACAGCGTGATCATCGTCACCAGTATCATAATCCTCATCCTCATCCTCATCCTCTTCCTCATCAGTTCCGTCTTCAATCTCGTGTAAAGCATCACGACTCGTCGCAGCTGTCTGGAAAAAGTCCTCGGTCCGCAAGCCTCGAATATCATCGGGTTGCACGCCCCTGACGTCCTTCCCGCTCGACTTTCGTTCCCGTATGTGTTCCCTGACTGGGCCCATGGCTGCCTCTCTGCAAGCCTCTCTGAGCTCACTTCCCGATAGCCCAGCACTGCTCTTGACAAGATATCCCATGTCCAGTTTTCGCTTGTTACTGTTCACATCCAGAGTGTGGTCGACTTTGGTTTCCTTCAAGATTAACTTCAATATCCTTCTTCTTTGCTCGGCATCCGGCAAGCCAACACTGAAACGTTTCGGCATCCTCCTCAAGATAGCCTCGTCAATGTCTCCTATCCGGTTGGTAGCTCCTAGTATCAGAATCCTTTGAGGCTCTCGTGTCCCTGTCTGCGCACTCGCCAGGCCGTCCCAATGTGTCATGAACTCTGCCTTCACCATACCACTAGCTTCGTGCTCGCCACTCCGACGGGTACCTAAAACGGCATCGATTTCGTCAATGAACACGATCGAGGGTGCCATCTTCCGTGCCAGACTGAACACGGCAGACACCAGCTTGTTCGAATCGCCGTACCACTTTTCCGTCAAAGTCGAGATGTGTAGATTGATGAAGCACGCGCCGGATTCGTGCGCAAGCGCCTTAGCCAGCATAGTCTTGCCACATCCAGGAGGTCCGTATAGAAGAACGCCACTTGGCGCCGAAAGCAGAGGCGAATTCTGTGCGTAGAGTTGTGGTAATGTCAATGGATAGATTACAGACTCCTGCAGATCCGAAATGATGCTGTCCAGGCCACCAATATCAGCGAAGGTCACTGGAATCTCCGAAGGAAGGACGACGTCGTTCGCTACAGTCTGCTCATAGCTGTTGAGTGTAATCTGTGTTGGTATACCTTTCACGCCATCCTGTGCTTCTTGCTCCTGTAGTCGTGCATCGAGGATGCCGCCCAGCCGCTTGGATAGTCCAGGATTAGAAGGTGGCTCTTCCTTTTGTGCGAGAAGTCGACGGAGGATGAAGTACGTGAGAATAGGCGCAGCGGTCGCGAGAAGGATGTCTTGCAGGATTTGGACTTTCCTCCAGCTGCTTTGCGACATTGCTGCGCGAAGAGATCTGCGCGCCCGGATACCAGCAAGCGATCAAGTTGAGTCTAGTGACGCATTCCGAGGCTATCCCGAATCTTCAGAAGAGCCTGCCCAGCACGAATGCAGCATCTGCAGGCAGGTGACAAAGTTGTCCAGTGTCGTCTCACGTCAACCTGAAACTCATTCGCATGTGACAGACACCCAGAGTTTGGCAGATTCACAAACCATTTCTCCTCGCCCCCGCTTGACCACCTCACATCTTACCTCCAGCTACTTCACAGCATAATTCTAGTTTCGCGCACGAAGAAACGACAAGCACTGAATATCAACTTCGCGAGCAAACATATCAGACACCCATCCTTCTGAGGACGACTAAGACCAGGCAAAGAGAGTAAAATCCAAATACTGCACACAAACGCAATCATGGCAGCAACGAATGTGTCAAAGTTCGTAGCACATGATCTACGCATATTGTAGCCATATTGACATGTTGTAATCGTAGACGCACTGACTGGGCTGATGACGCAGAGGAAGACCAAACACCATCATTGCCAGCACCAGAAGTTATCAAAAACTCAAACGGCACCGAAACACACATCTCATATCGTCTCCGAGACGACGGCAAGAAGGTCAAGACAACCCGCATCATTCGCCGATCCGTCATCAAAGCGACTGTCAATCCGCGTGTCGCAGAGCGTCGTGCTTGGGCAAAGTTTGGCGCTTCCGCAAAGGACGGCCAAGGACCCCAGAGCGATACGACGACTGTCGGCGAAGACATCCAACTGAACCCGCGACAAGGCTTCAAGAGTGGTGACGCCGCGGAAAAGGAGCAGGTCGGGGCTGTGGAGCTAGAGAAGCAGAGCAAGATGAAGAACGCGACGGTGAAATGCAGAATCTGTAATGGAGACCATTTCACAGCAAGATGTCCCTTCAAGGGTACCATGGCGCCGGAGGGAGACCCAGGGACTGGTTTGCCACCAGCAGAGGATATGATGGCTGAGACGACGGGAACGGCAAGCTCGGGCGTCAAGGGAAGCTATGTGCCACCTGCTTTGAGAAAGGGCGCTGGTGCGAGTGTTGGAGAGAAGATGGGTGGCGGAAAATACGAACGGGACGATCTTGCAACATTGAGGGTCACAAATGTGAGCAGAACATGCTGGACCGGCATAGTAAGCAATCACTGACCAGTAATCAGGTGTCCGAATACGCAGAGGAGGACGAGCTTCGCGAGCTGTTCAGCCGTGCAGGTCGTGTCACCCGTGTCTTCTTGGCGAAAGACCGTGAGACTGGTCGTGCAAAGGGATTCGCGTTTGTCAGTTACGCTGATCGTGATGACGCCGTTCGGGCTGCGGAGAAGATGGACGGTTTTGGGTACAACAACCTGATCTTACGGGTTGAGTTTGCGAAGAAGAGTACTTAGCTCGGCGAAAGGAAAATGTCACCATATGCTGGGCTCGTTATGTGTAATGGAGCCAAATCTACTTTGACAACACATCTGCGTCATTGGGCAGCTTCCCTTTCACGTTCTCGTTGTTACGACCAGCCTCTGTTCGTAAACTGTCATCTCCAAGGCGTCGGAAAAGGGACATATCATTGAGTCGTGGGTACATGGCATCACTGGATGAGAGGCGTCAAGTTCATTGGTCTCAAGATCTTGTGCCTGATAACCGACTTGACCTCGATAGAAACCGCAAATAGCATTGCTGCAGTATCAAATCTGAACTCAACATACTGTCACTGAGCATAGGACTGATAGGACTGAGCAAATCTCACAAGGCACTACCCGCGAATCCTTTAGATCTGTCTTTGGAACTTGCTCTTCGTCATCATCCACTGCTCGAAGGTCAACAGTCCAGGATGCGTCTTCCTGAGCGCTGGGACATCTACAGAAAACCCTTTATTTTTGAACCAATGCACCATTTCCCCAATCTCCTTCACACCCCACAAGAGGGCACTCCCGAGCAGTCCATACGTTTCCGGAAGTGGGACCCCATTGTACGCCGCCACATCGCATCCATATCTGACATTGTGAGCGTATCTCCAGCGATACCCATAGCTTTGTTGTTGTATTCTTCGGCATGTAAGAAGGCCTGCGCTCCAAAATATCCCACGTCCTCCACGGACGTCCACTGGAGCGGCTTTTGACCTCCTAGCTCAGTCCTCAATGCTGCCATGAATACCTTCATGCCGAAGCCGGGCTCGAGATTGTTCATGAATGCTACAGGTCGCAGCACAGTCCAAGCCATCTTGTCGCTTCCAGATTGTGTAGCAACACTATCTCGAAGGTGGTGCTCGATGTTGTGCTTGCTTGCAAAGTGAGGAACATTGGTTGGGCTGGACCACGACTTCTCCTCACCGCCGCGCTCGACCGAGGCGTAGACGAAATGCTTGATATTGTGCTTGAGTGCCTCGTCGATGAGTGCCTTGCCTTGCTTCTCTTCGTTCTCGACCTTCTGAACAACCTGACAAGCATTAGATACTTCTGCCAGTACATTGGCTGTGTGAGACTGAGGCTGACCTGCACGGAAAAGAGTCCCCATATAGGCTCCTTTGTGATTTGTGAAGCTGACCTAAACAGTGTCGGGACATCATCGAGATCTCCTGTAATTTAGTTAGTCACCATATTTGAGCACAAGTTGTGAACAGCTTGGTTGCTATGCCTTTGAGTAGAGAAATCGCTGCGGACTTTCCGGCGAGCCTCTTGGCCGAAGCAGAATTCGGGTCTCGAGTGACTGCGAGGATGGAGAATTGCGAACGACCTTGAGGATCCTCAAGCAGAGCATCAATCACTGCGCCACCTTGCTTTCCTGTCGCACCGCAAACAACTACCACCTTCGACATATTGGGAGAGTGATAGATTGGCAGCAGGATTGGAGAGGGTCGGAAAGGAAGGGGAATTCTGATGGATAGAGTTGTAGAATGTTAAACAGAGAACACTATCACTTATATATGTAAAGAGGACTCTGATGGCGCGGTCGAATGCGCTCCCGTCTCGAAGATCGATCCCGTCGAGTAGTCAGTGTCGCACCCGACTGTACTGCTTCGGAAGCCAGGCTTACTAATCGACCTTGAACTTGGGAGGTTCCGAGTCACGTGTTGTGGCCCCCGATCTCTCGAAACTTCTTACGGTATGCATCGACACAGTCCTCACGTTTACCGCATCCTCGCAACCAGGCCATCGCCATCGCCATCATGCCTAGCACACACAACGCGGAAAAGCCCTGGGATACCGAGGATATCGACAAATGGGCGCAAGAACCTTTCCAGGCTACTGACAATATCGGCGGTACATTCGCAGAAGAATCCTCTTTCGGCGTTCTCTTTCCCAAATACCGTGAACTATACCTCAAAGAATCATGGCCGCTCATAACACGCGCTCTTGGCAAGCACCAGATAGCATGTACTCTCGATCTTGTTTCTGGTACCATGAACGTACGCACTACCCGGAAGACATTCGATCCTGCAGCCATCCTGAAAGCTCGTGACTGCATCAAGCTCTTGTCTCGAAGCGTGCCCTGCCCACAAGCAATAAAGCTCCTCGACGACGACAACTGCGCAGCAGATGTCATCAAGATACGGAATCTCGTGCGTAATAAGGATCGCTTCGTCAAACGCCGCCAGCGTATCCTGGGTCCCAACGGCACAACTTTGAAAGCGCTCGAACTACTCACTGGTTGCTACGTTCTCGTTCAAGGCAATACTGTCAGCTGCATGGGACCGTTCAAGGGTCTCAAGGAGGTCCGAAGAGTGATTGAGGATTGTATGGCCAACATTCATCCGATCTACCACATCAAGGAACTCATGATCAAGCGGGAACTTGCAAAAGACCCAGACCTGAAGAACGAGAACTGGGAAAGATTCCTGCCACAATTCAAGAAGAGGAATCTGAGCAAGCGCAGAGTACCATTCAAGGTCAACCCCAACTCGACCAAAGTGTACAATCCATTTCCGCCCGAGCAGGAAAAGAGCAAGGTCGATCTGCAGATTGAGAGTGGAGAGTTCTTCCTCACCAAAGGCGCTAAGCAAAGGAAGGACAAAGAGCTGCGGGAGCAGGAGATGCGGGACCGACGCGCGGAGAAAATGGCAGGGCGGCAAGCAGAATATGTTGCGCCTGCAGAAGATGGAGAGGCAAAGAAGAAGAAAAAGAAGAAGTCAAAGAGTGTGGAGGAACAGGAGGTTGAGGAATGATATTGGTCATATTCGTGTCTTTTAGCGCGGCGTTTGGGGGTTGGACGGGTTGTTTCATGGTTAATTGCGATGATACAACATCGACAATCAAGATCAGGGTGAAGGACAAACGCGGAGAATATGCACTACGAGAGGAATATCATCGCTTCGTAAGATGTGTAGAGCTGCATAGTTGACGGAGTTGGCCTCATTCTCTCAAGACACCCCTCTGACAAGGTTATCCAGAATTTTAACTTGCAGCTATACATCAACGTTCTAAAGTTGCTGAGAGTGGCAGGTATCTTCAATGACATGAGGTAGGCAAGCCTGGGAATACTCAGATCGTTTCCGGATGCGCAATAACTGGCTCCTCACGATGCCACGAGAACAGGAAAAGGCAGTCACGCTAAGATCTTCCCGTTCGTACTTGCCTACAGTGGACGAATCCAGATTCCTACTTTCTTCTTTTTCAACTTCACGTTCCGCCCTCCTTTCTCAACATCGCCATCATTTTACGTCCATCACTTCTTATCGACTTTTTGCTCGCTGCCGCAGTTATTGTTCGTTAACATCTTCACTCTCAATACTGTATTCATCTCCGATCTGCACCACTTGCTTTTAGCTCTTTGCGCAGTTCGCTGTCGTCGACAAGTCAACGATATATACCATGTCTGCCAACGATGAGAACCGGAAGCCCACGAACCACGGCACATTCTCCATTAATACAGCAATTGGTCAAAATAAGGATACGTCCTCGAATGCAACAGAAACGAGTAGTTCGCAAGCACCTTCGTTGCAGAGTCCTCGTGCTGGATCCCAAGCCCCACCCTCACTCGATACTATAGCAGAGACATCCGGTGCCACAAATCTCACGAGTCCTCTTTCTGGTAATGCTGCTCAGTACACATTATCACAGAGTATCACAACATCACCAACGGAGCAAGAAGCTACCTCATCCTTTGGCTCTCAGGTTATATCAGCACTGAGTAATGCCATGGGGAGTCTTGGTGTCACACAATTATCGAATCCTCCTGCCGACAATGATCCTCAGTACGCGGCATCACAGAGTGCAAGCAACCAAGCAGACCTCGCTCCTCCAGGTTCTGGTCGACAGGAACCCTCAATGAACGGCGCTCATGTCACATTACCATCTTGGCGGGGACGAACCATCGAGGAGGAGGTATCCGACATTTCAGAATCTTCGAGCTATCCTTCTTCTCCGGTTGATCCTCAGCACCCCTTGTCCCTGAATGGCGTCGACGAAACAGATTTCGCACCACCAACACCAGTCCGACAGTTCGACTACTCTACAGTACCAGCCGGCCTGCAGAACATCCGAGCACAAGACGCACTTCATATGAATCAGGACCATGGCGATAGCTCTGGTCAACCTGCCAGATCTTCGGCAGCACGAGGTCACGCCAGACAGGCGTCAGTCGATGAGCGTTCGGATTCGTCAGGTGAGTCTCCTTGTGACGTTTGTGACCACCCGCAGCGATCAGAGTATATGTCAACATTCGAGCCCAAGCCAGTTCGAGCTTGCCGCAATCCGCCTCTCAACCTGAATGGAGGTCAGTTCTGGAATCCATTGACCCAGCAATCTGAAGCCGATGTGCAAATACCAATAACAGAGGAAACCAAGCGAATGCCTTGTGCGTATAACCACGATCACAGAGTGACAGTTCCGACATCTACCCACGATAGCTTCTCCTAGCGTCTCCCGATTGTGGTTTTGGTACAGGAGTAGATAGGCTGACATATACAGGCCTACCTCATGAGCGTGTTGCCGGTGGTATTGGTTCCTCGTCACGATACTCGGCATTACCTCCAGCAGGGGGCGCTGTTTTGACTGCTCCTTCAGCGGCCGGGTCTTATCTCAGTAGGTCATGATCCTGGCGGATCATTTACGACACACACACTTCGGTGACCATTGCTAATTTGTGCCTCCAGATTTATCTTTGAACGAGATGCTGCGCGCCCTTCGTCCATCCGATATGGTTGGATCAGCCATTGAAGATTCCCCTACTTCGTCACCAGACGGGCCTCCAGCACACACTACAAGCAACGCAGAGGCTTCCTCATCGGCGAACAAGCATGTCACAATACTCTCGCCACAGAGAAATGATCTAGCCCCCCTGAAAACGACGAATTCTTACACACCTGGCTTACAATCAAATCTGACGCCTTTCCCTCGACTCTCCGATTCATCATCGTCGAACGATGGACCTCCTATCTCGCCGCGGACACACGATAGATTCGACGGGCAAAACACGGCACCTGTACCACAACGGGCGATTACACCGACCCCCTTGTTGAAGACCGATGCGCCATCAGTCAGCGAGGAGATCAATGCTTCATGGACTCCGATCTCACCGACTTCACAGCCTCCTCCTGAACCACTAGGACTCCGTGCTGGGCATGCACATCCGGCTGATGACGTCCTACACACAAACCAACAGGAGCACGACAGCCTGGTCCGTACGAGGACCGATCCTCAGGACTGGGTCAGCAGACATGAGGGCTCTTTGTCGCTTCGGCAGACTCAGAGTGCGGAAAACAACTCGGCAAGGGGAAGGAGAGTCACGTTGGACGAGAACGCTAGACGAAAGGCCGATTTTGACGAGAAATGGCGTAAGGAGATGCCAATCAACATTCGTGAAAAATTGAGAGGTGAAGCCCATGGAGGCAAGAGGAAGGGCTCGGAAGTCGGCATGCACAAGCCACTCGTCAAGTTTGCACGGAAACACGCTGCAATGGCCAAAGAAAAATGGCTGGACACAACCAGCGGCAAAACACACGCTGAAAGAGAAGCCGTCAAGGCTGTCCAAGAGGCACGAAAGTTATCTGTGGAAGTCCATGGAGCCCCGGCCGAAAACTCAAGACCAACTGTATCAGAGATCGCCAGGTCACCTGTAAAATCGCTCAGGAGACTGTCAAGCAGATGTTTCTCCAGAGCACCCTGGGAACGTTCAGCAATTGATGAGTCGACGAATGACGTTGCGTCCCCAGCTGTGGAAGATGCAGATCAAGCTGAACCTGGAAGGTTCTCATCACTCACTGGCTCGATGCGCGGCTCGATTGGGAACCTTGTGACCAGAATGGTATGTTTCATGATACTTCGCATTTCTCGTGCATGGCTGACGATACTGTAGAAGCCAAACTTTCGTCGGTCACGATCCGAGGCCAATGTACTTGGTCCGACTCAGCAGAACACCATGGACGTATGGAGAGCGTCTAAAGAAGTTAATCGCCCGCGGCGCGTGGAGCAGACAGACGCCAGCCCCAACCTCGATGTTCAGATCGATTCTTCTCGATTGGTCTCTCCAACGACGACCAGAACCACGCCTTTCGACGTGCATCCAGGCTGTCTTATGGGCTGTCTTACAATCAACGGCCAGGCACAGTGCGCTCACGGTCGTACAGTGCCCATTGCGAGGACGGAGTCGGAGCGCCGCAACGATCCAGAGAACGTGCCTTCTATGCTCGATGTGATGCCGGAGGTGCCATTGAACGATCCTGTGCCTTCCAGGCTCAACGAAATGCCAGCGGTGCCATCGAACGATCCCGAGCATGCGGCTTCTAGCCTCGAACCAATGCCGGAGGTGCCATCGATGACACCCGACAACGGCACGAGCGATGAGAGTGAGACATCCTCGCAAGTTGAGGCAAAGTACCGCCTGGCAGCTCGAAAGTGGATTGGAGAATAATACAGCATCAGGAGAAGGTTTGAGTCATGTTTCAAAGGGAGCTTCGATTGGTTATTGCCATGTTTTGGCCGTAGCTTGTCATCATTAGAATTAAGCTTTCTGGTGATACGCATCTGTTCTCGTTTCCTCTAGTCCTTTTGTGCGGGGTATGCTCAAGTATCTGTGTATCATTGCTTGACGAGTGCTTTGAAAGATGGAAACTTCGCAACGTCGCCAGGGACACAGCAGGGAAGGAGATAGAGATTGGCTCGTGTGACAAATGTTTCAATCCTTCGATCTTGTCAAAGTCTACCTATCAAAGCCGCCAGATTGGCGCAACAGATATCTGCTGCTGCTGCTGCTGCGTGTACCGCGGTATTCACATCCGCCTTACTGATTGCTGACACACCCTGCAGTAGGGCTAATACTACTAAACTCATTCATTTCGGAACGAGACTGCAATCCTCTGCGATGCCAATGCAGGTGAGGGGTGAAGGAGCCACGAGCTCAATTAGCGCGGTAATCAGCCCAGTCCCTCGGGAATCTTCACTAGCGCGAGATGCGGGATAGTCGAGGCATTGAACTCGAAAACATTGGAGGATCCGGGGCCCCCTCGAAGAGCAGCTCTGGGCACGCCTTGTTTCTCTTGTTGCTTACCGTCATGATGCCTACTGTAGCAGCAGTGCTGCAGCTTACTACAGCATACCGAGGTCGCCTATACTGTAGCTCTCATTGGTACGTACCGTAGGATTAAAGAGGTGCTGCAGGTCACTAGACTTGATGTCACGCGGGACTACTGAGACTCGATATCGCCCGGGGTTACTCCAGTCGTCTAATCCCGTCCATCACTCCATCACACCACACCCGCACGGCTTGTTCAACAATCGGGTTTCACAAACACACACGCCAGGGTGGCAGTCCGATGGGCATCACACCATCACACTTGCCGCTCGACTTGGAAGAATAGGACGGAATGATAGCATCGGCCACATGCTGATGATGCCTCTTGGGGAGCCCGAAGATTGCCATGATTGACAGATTGCCGGTATCGAGTCAGCAGTAGGCATCGCCATTGTGACAACTGCCTCGGATTCTCCGAGAGCTGACTATGCTATAGGCTACATGCTGCAAACAGCAGACCGACCGCCCATGCCTCTTCAAGACTCCTCGGTCCTTCCCTGCCTATGCTAAGCTGAACACGGCGACGCTTGAGCCGCGGGAGGAAAGGGCGTGCTGTTGTGGCGTTTGCGGGCCATGATCGTGCCGATCAGGATTTGGAGTTGGCATTCATGCTTAGCTGAATTATTGGCTTCGATCGCCAAGCGTAATGGCATAATTATGGCAGATGGCGCCAGCGGCTACCAGTAGTGGTTCATACGGCACTATGCAACAGACAGCAACCCTGAGACGGCTTTCTTTCCTAATACGGCCGAATCCATGTCGATCGATTCACGGGGCAAAAAGGAAAAAGCTGCATGCGAATCGCCCGCGGTCTGAGAAATACGCCAGTAGGTGATACTGCACGCTGTATACTGAATATCTAGCTCCAGTATATGTGCGACTCGAAGCCAAGTGCTATATTCAAGACAGCGGTGGTACAAACACCTTCCTCGCCTCCATTGTTCACAGACGTTTGATATCGCGATCCATACTTGTTAGGCACGATTAACGAAGCCTTAAAAGAAGCGGGATCGATCTATGTGTCGAAGAGAACGTTTATCTTTGGACTGTGGACTGTGGAAGCGAGGGGCGGCACAGAACGTGGTACGATGGAGAGAACTACTGCGGGCCTTGCGGCCTTGCGGCTGATGATGATGTTCAGGGCACGGCTCAACTGCAAATAATGAACGATCCGCTGTCAACTGGTCTCCTCCACTGATTCTGACTGCTCAAACGCCAACAATCGCTAGGACTTCTCTCCCCTATCCATCCCATCCCGCTCCCGCCTCAAGTAGGCGAGCGCCCAGCAACGAAGGGGTGCTGGTAGCATGCCGCTGCCGCTGTAGGCTAATATTCGAGCACTTCCGCACCGCACTCAAAACGAATGGCTTGCTATTCGCCGGCACGCTGCTCTGATGTCACTTGGAGCATCATAATTGGTGTTTGAGGAATGGAGGCGGTGATCCTGCATATCCCCATCTGCTCTACGAAGTAAGCGGCCAGTCCAAGTCTTTTGAGATTGGCAGATTACCATCGTAGCGTTTGTGTAGCTTCAGTCTGTCTGCCAAACATTTCGAGTAACATCAGGCAGCAGGGCCAAGTCATGGACCGGTTTTGTCGACCCCTTGCATTCTCCTTGCACCAGAGACATGGCAAATCATTCTTGTTGCACAGAGAAGATATGCAATGTTTAGGCTCTTATCGAGTAAGTATGGCTCGAGCTCATCTGCAGCTCAAAGCACGTTGCAAGTTTGTGGCTGCTGTCCCGTCCACCAGCGGTCTCATGAACCTCTGGAGTCTCTACGTGTGGAGGAAGGAACATGTACTCCTGCCTTGGCTCCAAGTGCCCTGCATGTCAGTTTGGAGCCTGCCGCTGCCGTTGGTCAAGCCACTCGTGAACACTGCCGCTCCATACTGCATCTGGATTTCTCGACCGAGCACAACATGAGACTGGGGAGCGTACTTCGCTGTTCCCCTCAAGTTCAACATCCCGACAACATGGGGCAACCTCTTGAAAGGCATCTGCCTTTGAGCCGTCGTGACGCCCCATACTAGATTGTAGCTGTGGTATCATCTTCGTCTTTCGCTTTTTGTTGATTGTATGGTCAAAGCTTCTTAAGCTAGCCTCACCTGGATTCTTTCGCGTGCGGAGCATCATCTCAAAAGTATTTGTCTTCCGTAAGACCTTGTTGTTCTACAGGCTCATGGTCGTATTCACCTAGTGCTCGCCGAGTCACACCAGCAAATCAGTGTGTCGGCGTCCCAAACGAGGTGCTGCAATCGCATGCTGTACACAAGCCAAGCCAACACGTCCGAGTGTGAACTCAGCGGACCGCGACTCCAAACTTCGCGATTCGCCCTGTCATCACCCGACCAGCAGCACTGGCGACACTGTTGTCAATCCAGGCGATCAATACCATCACAGCATTGTTGTTGGTGGATTTGACAGCGAGACACGTCACGTCCGCCACTCGCCACAACTCGAAGTCGCTTTTTGCAGTTGTTTCTCCACATCCAATTCCTGATACGCACCGGACCATAGTTTGACCTTTGAGAACAGCCTGTTCGTCAGGTAAGTGACACACACAACAAGCTGTCATAGCTCGAGTAAAAGAAAGAATTCCTAATCACACCTACTTGCCGCTGGCGTTTCAGCCTATCGAGGTTGGCGCCAACGGCACTGGCCAAACGCTATATATATATATACGCATGGAAGAAGATTACTCCGCGCCGCAGGGAAGTGTAAGTCTTCCACCCTTGGCTAACTGAATCTGCGTAGGATCTGATAGCCGCCGGAGACGGAGACGCAGGACTATCTGGTCATTCGCCGCTTCTGGCTCCATCGGGCGTGACTATCAGCACAGCGATCAGAACTGGCATCGGTCACGATTAGGCGTGAGCCCGGGCTCAAGCATACGGCGCTTTCCTGCCTCCCATCTGCTCGAGGGCAAAGATCGTGACCTGGGAAATTTCGTACGACCGAGTCGGCAGGGGAACAATGTCACAAGGTAAGCCTGTTTTCCGACTTTACCCGGCACTGATCACGTTGCCACTGTGAAGCCATGACAAGGCTTACAGCAGATAGTCTATCTCTGGCGAATCATTTCGTTGCAGATGGCTAGGTGTGGGCTGAAGGCTGGTGCAGCATCTCACCCTCTGTCACTGAAATCACAAAAGACCCCAATGATCTACCGGCCTTCGCTCCGCTAACACTGCTCTGCATCTCTAGTACCCGAACAGGGGTATCCTGCTACAGTGCCACGAGATGGCTGGGACGCAAGGCTCAACTACAAGCCCTTGGGCTACGGCAAAGTCAACAATCAAACGAGCGGCGTCCAGGCCAACTTTTGCCAGCAGAGTCATCCCTGGACCAATGCGCCATCTTCGCCTGGGTCAAGCAGCGAGTAAGTGACTATCTATCTCAATTTCCAGGAGGATTCCGGGTATTGGCACGTTTCGCATAGGACTGCCAAATTGGGTAACATCGCCGTGCAGCTTACCCTTTTGGGTTTCCTCCGTCTTGCATGAACATCATTCTGTTTCTTCTTCCTCTTGTTTCATGCTTTCCTCCTCGCTCTTCTCGCCGTGAATCGATTTTTAGCAGGACAAAAGAGCGAGAGCCCCGTCCTCATCGTGGTCAGACGACGCTGTCTCCAGGTATCTCTCACTCAAAACATGATTTAATCCCTGCAAGTCGACCCCACCACGCCCGACCTCCTCCACAGCTCAGCTGGCGCCTGCGTTGGCGGCTGGAGCTCTCATTGACTAAATCTACCTTATAAACAGCTGGTCCTACCTCGAACAATCGCTGACATTTTCTATCGTGCACAGCTACCCCACCTCCCACCATTTCCCTGCTGGTTACAACCAGTCGACCTTCGTGCTACCGAGCCGGGAGCTCAAGCCATCATCGTCGCAGCACCAGGTGCCCTTTTACGAGTACTTTGGGCCGACAGATTATCGTCGCTACGCTCCTATAGCTCCTGTCGGCCATCGTCACGCAATGGCAAACCCATCAGGAAGTTCGTACGGCTACGAGGGCGAGCAAGAGGGCCATGCCATCAGGTCAGTTGAATTCAGATGATATCACAGAAACTTCGCTTACAACTGTCAAGGCAATACATGGCCACCCATGACAGCACCTCCTTCGTGCCTCGCGCACGAATGGAGACAAGCTATCCCCAGCATAGCGACTATGCCTCGTCCTCCTACCCGACACACTTCTCTCAGACCGGTACCGTCCTCATTCCGGCATTCGGCGCAGTTAACAACAATGCTGCCGCCACCTCATACCCCACGTCCGCAGAACAATCTTCTGCACAACCATCGTCGTCTCGGCCGACACCGAGCCAGTCAGCACCACCACCACCACCACCCACCGCGGCCGCGTCCAAGACAGCCGCCAAACCTCGTCGACGCAGCACCAAAAAGCCGGCTGCACCAAAGGCAAAGAAGACGCCTGTCAGGAAGCCTCGCAGACCACGTGAGGATCGCATCCCGACGATCCTACAATGGGAACCAATGCCCATTGAGAGCGAGATGACGCTCTGGTGTGAGGGAGACCGCATCCGACCTGTGATCATGGTCAGCTGCACCAAGAACTTGTGGGACGAAGGTCTCAGCGCCCCAGTCACGTATAGGCGCAACTATGTGACTATCGACTCTCGGTACACCCTCCCGATCCCTGTGAGCGCGGATTCACACAAGTACGCCGATGGGTTCAACGGGAAGAAGTTGTTCGTGCGGGATGGACGGGGAGTGGTCCTCCCTGTCAATGCAATTGGTCTACGGCTTCATTCCGTAGTCGACCAATACGGTGGCAAGGATCAGCCACTCACACAACACACGGCCAAACGTGACAAAGGTCACGAAGGCAACTTCTGGGAGAGGTGTGTCTTGCCAGACCAGTCTGGCACTCTCACAAGGACACCGCACGACGCCGCACGTCCGGAGTGCCCGGACCTCAAGTTCCAGCTGGCTGGGTATCACGGACCCAGCGCCGACAATGGTGTGCAGACAGATCTGAGCTGGCATCGTGTCCAGTTCAAGGCGGCCACCGCCAACAATGGCTCTCGCCGGGCCACCCAACAGTACTACCATTTCCTGGTCAGCATGGTAGTCGACGTCTCCGACCATCTCAACACGGACGGCGAGCCCAATCCGCTGCCAGACTTTGGGAAGCCACCAAAGGGCCCTCGAACACACCGAGGCAAGTGGTTGGTGATTGAGTCAAGGCTGTCACACCGTGTGATCGCTCGTGGTAGGTCGCCAAACCACTACGAGTCAAGCTCAACCAGCACTGCCAACGCTAGCAACGGTGGTGGTGGTGGTCCCAGCAACGAGGGCGGAAGCAATGACGGCAATGGCCCGGAGGACGACGAAGACGAGGGTCCCGAGCCCGATGACGAAGGCACTGCTCCTTCCGGCGACCGCAACAATGGCGGTCGTAGCGTGCTGGCTGCACAGAGCCACAACAACCGTGTTGGCAAGTACCAACAACAGCAGAGGTTGACGCAGCAGCCTTCTGCTCATCAAGCTGCAGCGATGGAGAACCAGCTCCGAGAGCAGCAGGAGTGGCACCAGCGGCAGGCTCAGCCGCAGTACCAATACCAGGAGCAGCCACAGATGCAGCTGCAGGGACACTCGCAGGGCCAGGACGAGCAATGGATGCAGATGCAGCAGCAGCAGATGCAGCGCCTGCAGCAGGTCGAGTACGAATACGCACCTCTGCCAATGGCCCCGATGACGTTCATTGCTGCAAACCAGACGGTCCCTGCGGCGGACGTCAACAACATCACCACCGCCTTCCAGCAGGCTTCCATGGCTGAGCAAAACTCGATGCCTCAACACACCTCTGAGGCTCAGTACACCGCGGAGGCCCAGTACACCTCCGAAGAGCAGTACACTTCCGAGGCCCGGTACACCCCCCTGCCTGAGCACATCTCCGAGGCTCAGTACACCTCCATGCCGGAGCACACCTCCTCGTCCGTCCCCTACGACGGGACGTACTTCCAGGACGACGGAGTCCAGCACCCGTCCCTGATCAAGGACGAGACGCACTCTGTGAGCCTCTCTCCCACCCTCTCACTGCCACAGCCTACGGAGCCTGGTATGGTCGTGGACGGGTTTGGCAACTACGTCTGTGCTTCGGAGGCTGGCCCCAGCAGCTCGGAGAAGTCGAGGCAGCAGGCCTACACTGCTGCGGCGTTTGAGCACAGTGAGTTGCTGGAGGATTCGGCGTGGTGTTCTGGCGAGTATGCGGGCTTTGACGCCTTTGCTGAGCAGCTGGACCTGTGAACGTCTGGTTGGTTGTGGGTGATGGTAATGTTGCTGGTGATGCTGATGCTGTTGTGCTGTTGGCGAGACTGCTGGCTATGGTGAAGGCTCGAGCCGGTGCTGACGTCTCTCTCAGCCACCTCTCTGCTGTGTTTTGGAAGACTTGGTGTTGGAAACCTTTTGGCGGCATGACCTCGATGATGAATTGGATATGTGGCGATGACATGGATGTATGGATATTCCAGACTTGGAACAAGACGACTGTAACGACAACGACCTGGGCAACGACATATGGGATATATGAAGGAAAAATTGGGATCGGATGTAAGATACCCTGGGCTTCGATACCAAATGTGATTTGGCGTACATAGCTATTTTTTTACTGTTTATCAATATCATCAAGTTTCATCATCATTGCGGATTGTCTTCTATCATCATCACTTACAATGGCATCGGCTCGAGCCTTAGTCCCATGTTGATGTGACTATCGAGCAGATTATACTTGATCATTCAACAAGCATGAGCGACGTACCTTGCCACTAGCTGCAGGTACCTTCAGTTGTATGTTACACAAAGACGTCTGCCAACGACATTCATATTATGATCCACTTCATTAGACCTAGCATTCCGATCACTTGAAACCAGAGAACCAGGAGGAACAGGACAATGATGAGTGCAGCAGACAGCAGTATCCCACGCCAGAAACAAGCAGCAGCATGGTCGAAGCAAGAAGATGTGTGGCAAACACATCCACATCCCAAGAAAAAAAGCATTCCCCAAACCGTCCACCAGCTCAGCCACTCGCTGACTAAGGCAGCATCAGCAGAGATGAGGTTGAAATAAGCTCATCTTCACGACTCAGTCTGCAACAGCCGCCTTGCCTGCCTTGACGAATAAAGTAGCCGGCATATCATCATCACACCCAGGGAATCTCAAAGCATGGCGGAAAAGTTGCCGCAGCGCACAAAGCCCCAGGCGGAGGCGGCTATGGATGGGAGGACGTTGGCATAACGTGCACCTGCGGCACGAGGATGGGAAAGTGGGCAGGTGGGCAAGTGGGCGTATGCTTCTCCTATATGAATCATTATTCGAGGTGCAAGAAGGCGACGACGGGTGATGAGTAAACATTTGGTGTTGGCCTGGAAGATGCCGTTGCAGCAGTGCTGCCCTGCTTGTGCATGACAAGTCGTCACAACGCGCAACACACGAGCAGTAACCAGCGCGGAACAAACCGAGTGAACCACACTTCGGGCATGAGGTGGTGGAGGTCCGGTGGGCGATTAGAGGGGATTGGGAATGATCCACAACTACTGGCTACGACTTTGCACTGTGCTGGGTATGTTGAGGGAGAGGCTTTCTCATCTGGCTCGACTTCGTGGACGGACGAAGACACAAGATACCTATACAGCTAAGTCTCAGTATGAAAAGTCACGGCAGCAGGAACAAGGGAGGAAAAAGAGCAATTCTCAACTTGATTAAGTGAGTGAAAGTCCACCTCCACCAACCCCAACCGAGCGCGGAATGAGCCGAATGAACCACGCTTCTCACTTAATAATCAGTATACTAGCATCGCCGATAGTGTAGGAACATCTCTCAGGCCATCGAGCCGAAACACCCTTATCCTTGTCTAGAACTCCAACTCCAAGCCTGGCTGTCTGCTCGAGTCAAGAAGGGCATGCAGACTTCGGCAGTTCGGCACGACGCGATAAGAAAGGGAACGGAGTTACACGATGAGCGACGACTTGCTTGACTCGACCGCTTGCTCTTGAGAGGGCTCCGGATGTTTCCACCAGTATATCACTCCCGTACAATTTCAGTCTTGCCGAGTGGTGATCTTGGCCGAGGAGGAAGGAGGATATGAGCAGGTGAAGCATGCCGAGCCGCTGAGGAAATGGCCCAGTGTGAACCGAATCACCCATTCTGTTGACTCGGTCGCGTGGCGAAGGGGCTTAAGTCTTGGGCTTGAGATACTTAATCCCCTGGATGCCCCTGAGGCTTCCGAGAATTTGATTCTGATGATTTTGTTGGCTCTTGCCGTCCAAATTTCGCTCTTCTTGGCTGTGATTTTGACGAAATACTCTTCCGATACTTTCGGCTCGAGATCTAAGACGGCTACGACAATGATGCTCGTGGATACTCCAGACACACCTACGTTTTTTCTCCCTCATCATGTCACTCAGCGGATAATCTCAAAGTCGGTCCAAACAGAGGGAGTCCAGCGACACTTGCAATAGATTTCCGCCTGACCTCGAACATTCTCTTTGGTCCTCTTCGCGCTCAGCCAGCATTAAGGATAGCACGGCATGCTTGCCATCAAGCTAATATCAATGGACACTGATCCGACTGGCCATCATGGCCGTCACAACGGCAAGCAACCGATACACAGCAATTTCAAGAGGAAAGACCGGACGAGAATGTCGCACTGCTGAAACAAGAACCTCATCTCGCGATATGGAGACTTACTTGCCTTTCATCCCCCAATCGCCTTTTTCAACTTTACAATGACTGCTAATAGGCTTACACTGGGTTTATGCAGGAC